>PVMK01189428.1_pt2 | contig 25862 bp, 21 predicted proteins | sample 1853481 | NCBI WGS metagenome assembly PVMK01 (sample SAMN08533507, study PRJNA380276) | Marine sediment metagenome, whole genome shotgun sequencing project.
CACGGCGATCCATGCATGCCAGCGACGGGACCCTTGTCGAAATTGAACCAGTATGGATCCTGGACGATGTAGATATCACCTGCTCGAACCGGGTGAATGTTGTTACGAATCTGGTGCAGAAGCCTGGAATCCGGTGATTGTTCGACATCTGCAGGCGTAATAGCAAGGTATATGCCGCGCTCCCGGGTTAATGCCTGGGCCATGGCTGAGGCCAACTGGTCCTTTTGCAGGCCGGCCGCTGAAATTACCTCATCGTCCAGATACAGAAAGGGTCGATAGTAAGACTTTACGAGGTCTTCTGAGTCGTACAATTGTTTGCCGATGCGGGCGGCGGCAGCCAGGACCACATCCGATGTCAGGCGCCCCGCATCGTAACCCTGTTCCGTCTTGTATTCCGGTAATTCAGCCATTCCATGGTCTGCAGACAGCACAATCAGGGTGTGTTCAAGGCCAACCCGGGCATCAACGAATGCCAGGAATTCGGCCAGTGTGCGATCCAGTTGCAGCACCATGTCCTCGGTTTCCAGACTGGAAGGACCAAAGAAATGATTGACGGCATCCACCCCTGAAAAGCTGACGGAAAGATAATCGGGGACGCTGTCACGGCCCAGTTGCTCACTGACAAGCAAATATCCGGCAAAATCAGCCGTCAGCCGATCGCCCTGCGGGCTGGTGATGATCTGGGTATAAAGCAACTTATCATCTGCATTTCCAAATTGATGAGGAAAGACCCGGCCGTAGCCACGAAGATCGGTTTCATAGGGGCGGTCATCCTGGTGTGCAAGTAAATAGGTGTCGCTGTCTTTCAGCAAAACCCACTGCTTGTCTGCCAGGGCCTCGGCTTTACGCTGTGCGTTCCACGTCGTGACCCATTCCGGATAGCTGTCATAATAATAAGCGGAAGTAATAAAATCGCCGCTGTTGGTGGATACCCAAAAAGCCTTACCGGCTTTACCCGCCAATGCGACAGCACCCCTGTCTTTACCGGCTACAGCGAAGATTTTGGCTTTCCCGCCCGTGTAGGCTTTCAATTTGTCAGCAAAGGTCTCAGCCAGCAAGGCGCGGGGTGATCGTCCCTGGCTGCGTGCAAGTTTTTGGGCCGGGTCCACTTGTTCGCCGGTTTTGGCCTGCTCACGAGACGGGAGCAATGGAAAATCTGCATCCTCAATGTTATATGCAAGTTCACCCGTTTCGGCATCGAGCCAGACATTGCCTGTCATGCCGTGAACCGAAGGCTGTGCTCCGGTCGCCAGTGTTGAATGCCCCACAATGGTTTCAGTATTCGCGTGCTGGTAATGCGCATTGGCAAACACTGTGCCGTTTTGTTTAAGGTACCGAAAGCCACCCTCACCAAATCGGTCAGCATACCTGCTCAGCAAATCAGCCCGTAAGCCGTCAACGGTCAGTTGCAGAACAAGGCGAATATCATCATTGCTTTGTTTGGAATATACCGGGAGGGTAAATACTGCCGCAGTAACCAGGATCATTACAACGTGAAAAACGCAGCGCATGTTATTCATGGTCGATTCCTTGGCAAGGCTTGACAGAACACTAGCCAAACCTTAATGATTTTGCTCAGCCGAGGCAAGCCGGCCCAGCGTCTCCGAAGGGAGTTCTCCAAATTGCTTTTTGTAGTCTGCTGCGAAACTGCCCATATGCCGGAACCCCCATTGGCTGGCGATCTTGTGGATGGTTGCTCCGGACCCTTGTTTGATCAGTTCGGACTGAACGGCTGCCAGGCGTCTGGCTTTCATGTAAGCCTTGGGTACTATGCCGAATTCATTTAGAAATGCCCGTTCCAGGGTCGACCAGCTGGCGCCAGCCAGGATTGACAAGGCCTTGACACTTGCCGGCATCTGATCGTATTCGCTCATAATATGCAGTGCACGTTTTAATGCCCGGGCCTGGAACCGTGGCGTCGATAATACAGGTTGGTGATTTTCACCCGATAGAATACCGGCAGTGATGGCTGGCAGGTCTTGATTGAATACCAATTTCCACCTTTTCAGGCCATCACTACCTTCGGATGCCGCCACTTCCTTTAAGGCGTGCAAAATTTGACGAAGTTGTTCATGCTCGCCACTGCAAGGACTCCAGAAACGGAATTGATTAATTCCTTCCACTAATTTTTGCTTACGGCCCATATTAGCAAAAGCGGTTCTGAGGGTAGGCTCAGAAAAGGAAATTACATATCCACCAAATTCCCCCTGATTAACGAAATCCAGCAAATTGCCATAATTGAAGTTAATCAATGTACCAGGACTGACGTCAGCACCATTCGACTTGAGTATGCCCGACTCGATGTCAGGCAGGCCCAGCGTAATGGCCCCTGGCGGTGGGTTGCCAAGCTGATGGAAGCCACGGTTGAACTCGACTCGCATGACACTGATGTCGGCATGTCCAAAAGCTGTCAATCGGAATATCAGCGGCCCCGGCTCGATCTGCCGCCAATCCAGATCCCAACCAAAGATACCATTCAGGCTTTCAATGTCCTGAAATTCCTGGTCGAGAAGAAGACCGGGAGCTGTTTGCTTCAGAGATATCAATGCGTTCACTATTTTGACGAATTCCCGATATTCTCAATGCGGCCATTCAGGCTAATATTAAATTTACCGGAAAAGTTTAATCCGGATTTTCTTTGTTTGAGTTGCGAAACCTATGTAGTGTTGCCTGGACGGAGAAGCACAATGTACCATAGGATTGATTGATTTGATGGGCAAGCAGCAGCACGCTATCATCAATATGCCACCGTATTCTTGCTGATTATTTTATAAAAACCCCAACTGGGGGAGTTGAATCAACTCGGAGTAAATCATGATTCTAAAAGCTGGTCTTATTACATTTTTATCGTTGGGGCTCATGTCCCAGGGTGCTTTGGCGAAGGAGTTAATCCATGACGCCGAGCACTATATCCTGCTGGCGCAAAATGGCGAAAAGTGGGCAGCTGACGACAAAGTCACTGCTGAGCGACTCGCAGCCATACGTGAGGCCAATGGCGGCAAGCCACCCAACATTATCTATATTCTGCTCGACGATCTTGGTTACGGCGAAATCGGCACGCCGGGCCTGACACCGTCGCGCGGTTATTCAACCCCGAATATCGATGCCTTTGCCAAGGAAGGGATGACCCTGATGCGGATGTACACCGAACCATCCTGCACACCGACCCGGGTTGCCATGATGACCGGGCGTTACCCGGTTCGAACCGGCCTGACTGAGGCCAAGGCAACGATCGCTGGCGATGGATTGTCGGGAGAAGAGATCACCTTGGCAGAAGTGCTGGGCAAAGCGGGTTATTACACCTCCCACGTTGGCAAATGGCATATGGGTGATATCGAACAGGCTTACGCCAATAACCAGGGTTTCATGCACGCCGAGTTCCCCATTCACCAGCAAGGCCAATTGGCCATTATGTCCCCCGAAGCAGTAGAGGCTGATGTCATTCGTGGCTCCGATCCCACCAGTCAACTGCAGACCTATACTTTGGATCCTACTTTTGTAACAAACCCCAGCCACATGGTGACGGGTGTCGAAGTGCGTGATGGCAAACTGTACGAAGTAGACCTCGAGGCAGGTGAGATCTGGACCCAAACGCATTATCGTGAAATGAACGAGCGATACCAGCGCAATGTCGTTGGACAACTCCGTCAGTTGGCTGCACAGGACAAGCCTTTCTTTCTGAACTACTGGCCGCTGTTTCCGCTTACCTTCATACCCAGTGATATCGCAAAAGCGGAAACGATCAATGGCGGAACCGTGGCCCAGTCTATTGTCGAAGTCGACCGATGGATTGGTGAAATCGTGGCCGAAGTGGACCGCCTGGGCATCGCCGACAATACCATCATCATGGTGATGGGCGACAACGGCCCATTCATGCAGTATGCAGGAATCACCGGCGTGTCAGACCGCGTTTACCGTGGTGGCAAGGCCGATTCACTGGAAGGTGGCGTTCGCGTCAACGCGTACATCCGTTGGCCCGCTGCGATTGAGCCTGGTTCAACCGCCGGAGACATCATTCATGTGTCAGATCTGTTCACCACGTTTGCCCAATTTGCAGGCGCAATGGATGAAGTGCCAACCGACCGCGTGATCGACGGTGTCGACCAGAGTAGCATGATGCTGCTGGGTGATACGCACGGACGCCGGGATTACGTCCACATCTATGAAGGCCATTTGCTGAAGGCTGTGGTCAAGAATAAGTACAAAATGCACATGCCCCCTCCGGGTTCCAATCCAATTGCGGCGCATATCTTCGACCTGACACGCGACCCGCGGGAGGAAAGACCCGGTGGATTCCATCAAGTATGGCCCGTGGGCAGGCGGACAGTTCGCCAACATGATCATGCGCCACATGGCTTACAAGAAGAAGTATCCGGACAGGCCACTGCCTCATGCCATGCCTTATGAAGGTATCGAGAATCTCAGACCGGAAACGCTGGAAATGTTGCGGGTATTCGCATTGGGACGCCCGGGTCAGTAATAGTGTTTGAAGCAGTACCGAATCTGGCCACCCTTATCCGGGTGGCCTTTTCGCTTCCGGGAGCGTTATCCTCCAATTGAAATCATGCATAGTTGCGCTCCAATTTGGCTCCCGACCTTATTGCTGGTGCTTGTCCTGGGTGTTTCCCCGGCATTGGCCCAGGATGATACGGGAGTTCTGTCTGAGGAAACCCCCACGCAACTTGAAGATACTGGATCCGGAAAGCCAGATCCCGAAACATCGCAGGCGCAAAAAGAAAAAAACGCGGATGTTCGGGAAGCCGTACTCGAAAACCTGGACCTGAAAGAGATTGTGGAAGAGTCTTTCGACAGCGAGGATGTTTCACCACTGCCGGAAAGTGAGCAGCCCGCACAAGAGGACGAGGAGCTATCACCTGTTGAAGACGAGGAAGAATGGTACGACCGCTTTACACCCATCGTTGAAAGAATGCAGGACATACCTTACCTGAGTGACAGGGGTTGGCTGCATTTTGGCCGGGTTGAATTTGAGTATGCTCACTTTTCCAAGTCCGAATTGCTCAGCGAGGATTCGGGCTTCAATTTCCGCAGCCTGCGTAGCGGCGTCATCAAGCTTTTCAACAACGGTATGATCGTCAAGCTGGATGTGGACCTGACGGATGGAGACAGCAATTTTACCGATATGTACGTTCGCTTTTCTACCAAGCTGGGCTTGATCACGCTTGGTAATCAGAAAGTCGCCCTGTCACTTGTAAACCAGACCTCCCGTTTGGCTCGAACCTTTATGGAAGAACCCTTGCCTGCTGAAGCCTTTGGTCTCGTCCGCAGACTGGGCGCAGGCTGGGATTTTCACCGCAAACGGGTAGGTGTTCACCTGACAGCTTTTGGTCCCGACCTTAACGAAAGAATTGGGAAATTCGGCTATGGCGTCAGGATGTACACCAATCCTACGAAGACGCGTTGGAGCCTGGCGCACGTAGGAGTTTCGGGGGTACGCGAGTCAATGGACCACGATGCCCGGTTCAGGGCGCGGCCTGAAAGCCGGGTGACCGATACCCGCCTTGTGAACACGGGCCTGGATGCTGACGTGGACAAGCAATCCATATTCAGTCTTGAAATGGCCTTTGCGCACAAGAACTGGGCGATTCGCGGCGAATACTTTTACACCGAGTGGGAATCGCAAAACCCAGGAAGACACCAATTTTTCCGGCTACTATTTGCAGGCAAACTGGGTCCTTACCGGTGAGTCCTTCCAATACAAACAAGGCAGATTCCTGCGCATCCGGCCCGACAGTTCGAGAGGCGCCTGGGAAGTTGCTTTACGTTTTTCAGCGGTGAACCTGAATGACCAGGATATCTTTGGTGGCGCAGAGAGAAACACCACGCTGGCATTGAACTGGTACAGTCCGGGTAATCAATTACGTATTCAAAGTAATCTGATTTGGGTTAAGACTGACGCAGTCGCCGGCAATGAAGACCCTTTGATTTTCCAGGTGAGGGCGCAAATACATTGGTGATATCATCCAACATACTTTCGGCGAGCATGATTTCCTGATGTGGTAATTGCCAGCGGTTTTTAAATATTCGTGAGGATCAATGAATGAATATCCGCAATACAAAAAACATGTTCGGGCTCACCATTGTTCTGATGGTGACCGTGGCTTGCTCATCTGCCCGGCCTTTGATGCCGGTACCAAATGTGTACCGGGGCCAGACAGCGGAACAGGTATTTGGTGACGCACCCAAAGACTGGCACCAAAGCCAAATGAAGCTCATGTACGCCACGGACCGTAAACCCAGGGAGAACGAAGACGGTAGTTTTGGATATGGCAGCGGGCGGTCTGCATCCCTCGCCTTTGGTACGGCAGTGGTAGAAATCAAAGGTGATCCGTCGTGGGAAGAATTCACGGAATTGAGCCTGCAAAGCAATCGATCAAAAAAGCTCGAGATGCACATGGGTGATATTACTGAAGAAAGTCGCCTACCACCTACGCCGCACCCGGCAGCCTATGTTGACGGCAAGATTCAATTCTCTCCGGAACGCCTGGCCGAGGCGCGTGAGATAGAAGCCAAGATGAATGCCGGGCTTTCAAAAATTCTCGCTGAAGCCCCACGTAAGGAAGTAGTCATTTATATTCATGGTTACAACAACGATTTTACCGATGCCGCGTACCAACTGGCTGAATTATGGCATTTTCTCGGGCGTAAGCATGTGCCAGTGCTCTACACATGGCCGGCGGGTCATGAGGGTATTTCGGGCCTACGCGGCTATAACTATGATCGTGAGTCCAGTGAGTTCACTATTTATCACCTCAAGCAATTTCTGAAGTCGCTGGGCAGAATGGATGAAATCGAGAAGATTCACATCATTGCTCACAGCAGGGGTACAGACGTCCTGGTTAACGCGCTGCGGGAAGTTTTCCTGGAGATCAGAGCTGAGGGTAAAGACCCTAAAAAAGAATTGCGTATTGCCAATATCATTCTTGCTGCGCCGGATATCGACTACGAAGTTATTCTGCAAAGGGTGGTAGCAGAACACACTGTAGCCGGCGTTAGACAGGCGACGATTTACACGTCTCCCGGGGACAAGGCGATCCGGATTTCTGAGTGGCTATACGGTAGTTTGGCCCGTATCGGTCACCTGGGAAGCAGTGAAGTTAAATCCCAGCTCACTCAAGAGCAGATAGATTACATAGAGGAAAATTCGTCACTTAAATTTATAGAGTTCACAGGCAAGTCGGACACGGTCGGTCATGGTTATTTCAGTTCAAACAGCGCGGTAAGTTCCGACTTGATAACACTGATCAATACCGGCGCCAGGGCCGGGTCACCCGAGCGGCCATTGATACACAAGGGCGCAATTTACTGGGTGATTGAAGACGGTTACCCGTTCATCGATTCCGCTGCCGACTGATTCCCGGTCTAATTTCGCTATTCGCCCATTTTAATCTTTGAGCAATCCACGCGTTTCGACACATCGGTCCGGGCATTATTCAGGCGGCAACCAAACCTCTGGCCCAGGGCAGTGCCGACGGCAAAAAGTTCTTCCCAGGTTGCGGGATCTTCACTGATGTTTTCCCACTTGTCTTTCCTCTGTCCGCGCTCAAGCGTCATGGCCACGAATACTTCACCTGTCACGCTGTCGAGCAACTCGCCTTCCAGCCGCATATCCACCAGGGTATTCTTGTCCACAAAGTTGCTCATTCCACTCTTGGCCGCATAACCCACCGCGCCCACGGGGGTGTAGGTCAATAGGTTTCTCTTGGGCTTTTGCAGGTACATGTTGGTGATGGCCCAGCGCCAGTAAAGCACACCCTCACCTTTTTCTTCGACCACTTCATACTGATCACCGATGCCGGCTGAAACAGCGGCCCTCAACATTTCAGCGATGCTGGTCATGGTGTCCGGCTTCATACCTTTACTCTTGGAGTCCGGGTCAACAAAAATATAGGGCTGGTCAATCATGACCTTGCTGTAATTGGCCATGCGCTCCACGGCGCCGTCAGCCACGTACATCCTGGCAGCGCCGTATTCGCCCGTTGCGCCCAGGATTGAATAATCTTCCAGGAAACCGCTTTCCTCTGCGCTTGCGAGCCCGGGAAGTAAAACCGCTAAAAAAAGTGTTTTGATAAATCGGTTGGTCATTGTTTTGCTCCTTTCAATATTCATTTCTAATCAATCCCACATAGTGATAGAAACATCTTACATCAGCGAATCAAGATTTTATATTATTTGGCCGCTGCGGTGACCTGCTCGCCCGCCAAATGATGAATAGCCCGGAAAGGGATCAATTACGGATGTAATTGAAGTTTTCCACCTTCAATTGAATCTCCTTGGTACTGATATCCAGCTTCATTTCTTTGATGTAGTTAATACCCTCTGGAAGTTGTCCGTGGGTGATTTCCACATATACTGAATCCGTCTCATAACTGGTAAAAACCTGGGTTTTCTGGATTGTCTTGTCCTTCTCGTTTATGTACATGGTCATCCGGTCACCTGACTGAATCACGTTATTTGAAGTCAGCACCGTTTGCCCTGGTTCTTCCGTCGGATTTATGCTGGCCTTACTCAGGAAACCATTGAGACTGGCAATGTCAGGCAGAGTGTATTTCATCAGTAAGGATTTGACGTTTTCTCCCCATTCCTTCATCTCGCCCATCTTCTTTTGTTGAACACGGCCTGCAATCCTCTTTTTTTGCTTAGGCAGTTTTTGATCCAGAGTAGTTCTCTGCTCGTATCCACTGCTGTCATAGCGAACCAGTTCCAACCTGGTGGTCATGACCTCCCCGTCTTTTACAACTTCGGTGCGTTGATTCCAGGAGTATGCCTTGAGCGCCTGCAGATTGCGGCTACGACTCTGGATGATTTTTTCTGATACAGATTGCAGGTTTTCCGTCCCCGGTGCTTGCGCCCGGGAGCTTGCTGGCTCAAGCATGCATCCCAACAAGCATACAGAGATGAGTAAAAGTCTTCCCTTTGGCATTGAAGTTAACTCCAGAGTCTCAGACAAAGTAAGATTCGGTCCCTAAATCTTATGTTAGTAGGAAACTCATGTTGAGTTGCAGCAAAAAATCGTCAAAATGACACTCTGAATACCTAAGCTTCCTCGTCACCCTATCAAATACTGCTATATTCCTTTCGGGACAGAATACTCTACCCATGCGCAGGGCCCGTCCAGCGGCCCGGGTTCAGGCACGAACGAGGCGAACAGATGATACGTAATTTTATTAACACAGTGCTGTCGATAACGGTTGTCGGCGTGGTATTTGCCATGTCAACGGTACACGCTCAATCTGGCATCGATGAGCAGGCGGACCGGATTCTGCGAGAGATGGGTGAGTACCTGGGCAGCGCCGGGGAATTTTCATTTCGAGCCGATGTCAGCTACGACGAATTCACCAGTTGGGACCAGGAAATCCAGTTCGGGGGCGTCGCGACGTTAGCGGTACGGCGTCCTGATCGTCTGGATGTCGTCTACCACGGGGATAACCGGCAAAGTCATGTCCTATTCAACGGTGAGACCCTGGTCTTCCACGATCTCCGTACGAACCTTTACGCGACACTGGAAACACCGGGGGGGATCGACAAAGCCATCGATCAATTGTTCGAGCAGTACGGTACCTCGGTCCCGATCGCCGATCTGCTCTATTCCGATCCGTACAAGACATTGATCGAAAGCGCAGACTTTGGCGTCGTCGTCGGTCAGCACTCCATTGACGGAACACCCAGCCATCATCTGGCGTTCTCGGGTGAAGTACTCGATTGGCAGATCTGGATCGAAAACGGGCCGCGGCCTCTGCCTCGCCAGTTAGTGATTACCTACAAGGAAGAGCCAGGCGCACCGCAGTACCGGGCCAGGTTTACAAACTGGGACTTTCAGCCTCGACTGTCGGAGCACAATTTTGACTTCATCCCACCGGCCAATGCCGATGAGATGGAGTTTCTACAAGTCCAGCGTGCGCCAGCACAGGAGGAGGTAGAGCCATGAAACTAACTGGAATCATCATCGTACCGCTTCTGATAGCAAGCGTCCTCTTCACCGCAAACGAGGCCGTGGCGGGCCCAGGCAGCGTAAAACACGGTGCGAAGAAGGGAACACAAACCAGTACGGCAGGAAAAAGTACGGGGGCGCGAACCACTGCCACAGCAGGAAGCACGACCGGAGCACGCACAACTACCACAGCGAAAAGCACCACCGGAGCACGCACAACTACCACAGCGAAAAGCACCACCGGTGCACGCACAACTACCACAACGAAAAGCACCACCACAGCACGAGCAACTACCGCGACCAGACCGGCGACCCAGCCGAGTAATCGCCAGTCTGCTCGTGCGGGCTACCGTGCCGGATCCCGTCACGGTTATTCCCGTGGGTACCATCATGGTCGATACCATGGGTGGCATGATGCCCGGCGCGACTACTACCGCTGGCGCACGGTTACCGGCTTGATCAGGCTGGGTGTCTATTACTCATCGAAACCAAAGCAATCGACAACGGTCGTCGTCACCGGAAGCACGTATTACTACGCCAATGGTGTCTACTATGTATCTTCCGGTAGCGGTTACGTGGTTACCTCGCCACCGCCTGGAGCCGTAGTTTACGCCGTGCCCACCTACACGACCGTGGTTTACGTGGGATCGACACCATACTACTACGTCAATGGCGCCTACTACGTGGCGACCGATGCACCCGCACAACAACCACCTCCTCCCGAGCAGTCTGCCCAGGCGCAAGCTACAAAAGTGGAGACAAATGCCGCCGCGGGCAAAGATTCCGCGGTTGCCGGGGCTGATGCGACTATCGACGATGTACCCATGACCGATGAGGACTACAACTACGAGGTTGTTGCGCCCCCCCCCGGCGCTACGGTTCCGTACCTGCCCGATGAGGCTGATGAACAACAGGTCTCGGGCAAGACTTACTTCGTCTACGATGGCACTTACTACAAGCCGTACGCTAGTGATGGGGAGACCATATACATGGTAGTCGAAGATCCCAACACTGCAGAGACCGTTTAAATCCTTCGTGCAATATGCGGGCTAGCGGCAGGTTTGCGCTTCCTTCACTTGGCGGCGCTGTCTCGTTTGGCGAGTTCCTTGCGGGCGTCGCCACAAGGATCTTTGCTGCTGAGAAAACGGTCAGTCATGGATTTGGCCAGCACGGATATTCCAAGGGTTGCAACTGCCAGGCCACCGCCGATTATGGTGCCGGCCGGATCCATTTCGACAGCCGGTGAGGTAAGGCTGCCACCTACCTTGATCAAGGGGTTGATCAGCACGCCCGCACTGATACCGATGCCTGTTCGCGGCTTGGTATTGAAAGAGAGATCGATTTTTTCGGTGTTCAGGTCGATAACACCCTGGCTGAGGATGGTCAACTGCTGGGTATGGATAATCACGGGCAAGACATCAACCTTGCCGGATACGGCGTCTGCCGCAATTACCGCGCAGTCAAGCTGCGTGTATTCGCTGGTTTCAGAATAGGGATTGAGCGTATTAGATAACTGGGTGAGGAAATCGGAAAACAAAAAGTCAAGACCTGTGTTGGCCAACTGCCCGGAACCGAGGTACGCGCGGAGCTTTCCATCCAGTGAACTCGCAAGTTCACGCCGTGTTGCGCCCACCCCGTCCAGGGCCAGTTCAAGCTCGAGTGGCGGGATGGTTGAGGGGTCCTGTCCGGGTGCGGCCGTAAGCCCTAAGCGGAGGTCCTTGCCGTCCAGCCTGAGGTGAAATATTGGCTTCGAGCCTGTTCCATCCAGGCTGGCTGCACCATTATAACGGCCGCCCTGGGTGCCTTTGTAGGTGAATGGATTGAGCTCCATGAATTGATGTGACAGCACAAAACCAAGCTCGATATCTTCAATCGTGGTGTTCCCCAGGTAGAGTTCGTTTACCTGTAAATCCAGGTCAATATCCAGTCCATGATCGGTCAACGCCATTACAGGCGTGTCATCGAGCAGCCACTGGGGTTTGGCTGCCGGCTTTGCTTCTTCTTCGGGCTTATCACCGGTGTACCAATGGCTGAGATCAAGGTACGGGGAGTCGATTTTGCCCTTGATTTGCTTGACGTCACCGAGCCCGATCGTCAAATCTCCACCGATCTTGCTTCTACCGAGATTTACGTCCAGGCCCTTGAGTTCGAATTTTGAGGTATTTCCGACCAGGCTGGTTGCCAGGGAGAACTGCTCCGCCGGTAGAGACGTTCCCACCAGTCCATTCAGCTTCGATGCGTCGGGCCCCGTGGCCTTGATGGTTAGCTTAAAACCATTGTCGGGCAGAAGGTCGCCATCAATACTGGCCTTGACTTTTCCCAGTTCCATGTGGACCTGGTCGAGACGGGTCTTCGATTGCTCGTTGACCAGGCGGCCACTGGCTGCGAAAGGCAACGCGGGTAAGTCTTTGCCCGGCAGCAGGAACGAAATGTCACTGAGCCTGGGCAGTTTGATATCGAAAGTTGCATCTATACCCAGCGGCTGATCCAGGTCCGCGATATGGCCTTCGAGGTCGACATCAATATCACGCAGATTGCCGTCACTTATCTTGAAATCCAGGCCTTTTCCAACGGGTTTCACCGTGGCGGTCAGCTTCATAGGCTGGTCTGGAAGGCCGTCTTTTCCAAACATGCGGCCAAGTTCGCCTGCATTTTTTGTATAGAGGTCAAAATTGAGCTTACTGCCGGCGTATCTGTCTACCAGGTTGATGTACCCGTCGATATTTGCCTGGTTGCCGGCCAGATCAATATGCACTTTGTCCAGTTGAATCGTATTGTCCTTTCTTTCAACCTTTCCCCGGGCGGTGAAGGGCGCATCGGGTAATTTCATATCCGGGAGCAGGAATGAAATATCACTGAGCCTGGGCAGGCTGATATCGAAATTTCCGTCTATTCCCAGTGGATGCTCCAGGTCCGCGATTCGGCCGTCCAGCTGGATCTGTATTTTGCCGAGGTTGCCGTCATCCACCTTGAAAGCCAGGCCTTTGCCATCGGGTTTCACGGTGGCGGTCAGCTTCACCGGCTGGTCTGGAAAGCCGTCCTTGCCGAACAAACGGCCAAGATCACCTGCGTTGGTGATATCCAGACCAAGGCTGATGTGGCTGCCGGCATACCGGTCTTTCAGGTTGATGAGACCATCAATGTTTGCTTCATTGCCGGCAAGGTTGATGTTTACCTTGTCCAGTTGAACCTGCTTGTCTTTCATACCAATGTGGCCCTGGACAGCGAGTGGCGCGGCAGGGAAATCTTTCAATCCCGCAAGGGTGGCCAGGGGTTTGGGATCGGCAGATTTGAATGAGATCTCCAGGTCCAGAGCAAGTGCAGCCGGGAGATGTCCAAGCGCACCATGAACATCCAGGGTGCTTTCTCCGTGTACCACTTTGGACTGGATGGAAATCAGTCCGTTTGCGTCACTGCTCAATTTGCCATCGAGGGTGAGGGGGCCCACGGTCTGTTCCACTTGCCCGACAGCATTGGCCCAGCGTCCAATTTCCTCGGTCTCAAAGTGAATGTCCAACTCGGTCCCGGAGAAACCCGGCCCGGTGTTGAAGTGGCCACCGATCTCCAGGTGATCGCTGGCTGTCGATAGTGTTGTCTTCCTGAAGTGGATGGCATCGCCTTTAAACTCTGCATGAGTTTCATGACTGAACGCATCTTCCACCAAGCCATCAATACCGAAAATTTTCGCCAGCGCTCCCAGGTTGGGGCCATCGACCGAGAATTCCACGTTGCCCTCACTCGGTTTGATGAGCCTGTCCAGTTCTCCCCGGGCCTTGATATCAACGCTACCGAGGTCACCGTCCAGAACCAGCCGGGTCATCTTGCCTTCGGTATTGAGGCGAAGCGTGTAGTCGAAAGGGCCTTCACTGAAAAGTGGTAGCTTGAACTCGTTCAGGAAGTCTGCAATTTCCGGCCCCTGGATGTGGGTGGTGAGGTTGGCCCCCGCCCCCGTGGCCACGTCTTTCACTGAGCCTGAGCTCTGCAACGTGACGTCGCCGAGACTGAATTTAATTTCGTGTTCCATCGGGCCACCCAGAATGATCGCGCTGAACGGAGCGAACCAGCCATCAAGCGAGATCGCTTTGTCATTCACGCTCCCGGAGCCCTTGGCCACCCAACGAATGTTATCGTGGTGTTGCATGGAGAGGTCGGAAACCTTTATGTCCAGTGGATGGTCGAGATTCGGGCTTGCAATGTTCAGTTGACAGTTTTGAATCTTCAAATCTTTTAGCCACAAGGGCCAATCGTCCCGGGGTTCCTCTTTCTTTTCCGGTTCGGGTTCGGGTTCGGTTTTCGGAAGTACGTCCCAGTTGGCCTCCCCGGCATCATTTTTTAGCAGGGAAACAGTGCAGTCGTCGAGGGCGAAAGCCGGGAAGATAAATTTGTCGCTAAACAGGCTGGGCACGTCGACGGTAAGCAGGAGGTGACCGATGGCAACCATGTCGGGCTGGTCTGCCCAGCTAGCGTTTGCGAAGTGAATGTTCCTGGCTTCGAGTGTTGTTTCACGACCCAGGCTCAGTCGCAATGGGCCCTTAATGGTCAGCTCCCGCCCGGTTTGCCCGAGTGTATAAGTGCTCAGATGTGATTTCAGAAAGGCTTCGTCATGAAGTAAATACCAGCCAACACCCACCGTGGCGGTAATCAGCACGAGCAGTATCAGTGCAGTAATCAGGAGATAGCGACGCATCGTACTGTCAATTATAGCCCCAAATTCATCCCCAGCGGCGGTGTATCCAGAGCCATTGTTCGGGATATTCGCGGACCCAGCCCTCAACAATACGGGTTACAAGCTCAGTTGTGCCCCTGATATCGATGTCGCCGTCTTTGGTGCGGGGCAGGACAAGTTCGTCGGTGATTTCGAGCCGGAACCGGCCATCCGGCAGGCGTATTGACCGGGCGCCGTGGACCGGGCAGTCGTATCGCCGCGCCAGTTTGGCCAGCAGGGTGTTGGTGGGGGCATCGTGACCGAAAAACGGAACCTGGATGCCACGGCGGAATTTCTGGTCCACCAGGAGGCCGACATGGGCGCCACGGTCAAGCGCGCTCATCAATTGGAACGAGGCGCCCGCGCCCGATGCGATCAGATTTTTACTAAGGTCCTTACGCGCATCGGCAACGCGAGAAGCAGCATATTTGTTGTTCGGCTGGCGGAACAATGACTGAATTTCGAGGCCGAATTTTGCCGCAGCCATCGGCAGCAATTCAAAGTTTGCGAGGTGTCCGGTGAACAGGATTGCCGGCAGGCCGTCATCGCGCAGCTTCAGGAATATTTCGGCATTATTAATTTCAATACGCCCGGATTCTTTACTCTCTTCATCCAGATCGAAGATTTCATCAAGATATCCATACTCGAGCAGGGTGCGGGCAATTTGCGCCCAGTTGTCGCTGGCGATCTTCTCACGCTCCTCGATGCTTTTTTCGGGAAATGCGAGTTCAAGGTTATCCAGCGCCACCTGGTGGCGTTTTAATTTGGGCCCGAACCAGCGTGCGAAACGTTCAAATACCCTGACTGCGCTTTCCATCGGAATAAGGCGCAGGGCTTTCAGCGCCATGAATATCGACTGCGCGATAAGCCAATCGCGGAGATTGGTCACAGATTGCAGAAACCGGTATCGCCAGGGCACGCGCATTAGGGGTCCTCAGTTGATGTTTTTCCGGTTGCCATATTAATTGGCGTAAGGTTCCATTTCAACGATATACTCGGGCTTGACCGGGGCAGGCTTGCACCGGTGAAGCGCGCCAGCCCGAATGAAGTCTACCGATTGTTTACGATGATTCCTGGTGTTGCACAGATTGTCTTGAATTAACCCAAGGAGACCATATCGTGCCGGAAATGCAACCATTCTTCGAGGAAGTTCAGTCCCATTACGATCTTTCCGATGATTTTTTCGCACTCTTCCTGGATCCAACACGCACATACAGTTGTGCCTGGTTTGGTGATTCGAACGCGACGCTGGAAGAAGCGCAAATGGCCAAGATTGACCTCTCGCTGAGCAAATGTGAGTTAACTCCGGGAATGAAACTGCTTGATATCGGCTGCGGGTGGGGTTCGACCGCTTTTCGGGCTGCGGAACGGTACAAAGTGGATGTAATCGGCCTGACACTCAGTGAAAACCAGTATAGGTATGCATCGCAGCAAGCCAGGGATTCTGAATATTCAGAATCTGTCCATTTTCGCCTTCAAGGCTGGGAAGATTATGCTGAACCGGTCGACAGGATTGTAAGTATCGGTGCGTTTGAACACTTCAGAAACAGCCGGCACGAAGCGTTTTTCAGCAGGTGCAGAGAACTCTTGCCCGCCAACGGCATAATGATGCTGCATACAATCGTGACACCGTCTCTCGCGGATTTACGCAAGCAAGGCATTGAGTTCACCCAGGATGACGTCCGGTTTGCAAAGTTTATCCGGGATGAAATTTTTCCGGGTGGACAACTCTGCGCTCCGGAAAGAATCAAGTCACTGGCGCAGCAAAATGGATTCAATGTCTATCATGTTCAATCTTTACGATTGCATTATGCCCGAACGCTCGATTGCTGGGCCGGGAGCCTGGCCACGGCCAGAGATCAGGCGATTGCACTCACATCGCAAACCGTTTATGACCGCTACCAGAAGTATCTGAAAGGCTGTGCAGAACAGTTCCGTAAAGGAACCATAGATGTGATGCAGTTCTGCATGCGTCGTGATTGATCCAGTGCTCTGAACCCATCAATTCAGGCTTGACAGAGCACTTGGCTATTTCTGAGTGTTTTTCTGTGCCTGCATGGTGCCAAAAACCCGGTCCCAAAAAGAGGATGACACCCCGTATCCCTTGCTGGAGTCGCGGAAGTGGTGATCCAGATGGGATTTCCGCAGATTCCTGAACCACTTCACCTGCGTGCGCCTGAAGTGATGAATACTGTAGTGCGTCATGTCGTAAGCCAGGTAGCCTACAGCGAACCCGGCGGAATAAGCCCATATCTTTGTGCCGAACAAAGGCAGGGACAGGGCAAACAACAGGACTCCGATCAGCAAGCTCAGTGCGATAGGCATTACCAGGCGCTTTTTGTCATTCGGGTATTGGTGGTGTACACCGTGAAACAGGAAACTGACGCGTTTCTGGAACTCGCCTCGCGGCGTAAAGTGGAAAATATAACGGTGAAAAAAATATTCAAATAAAGTCCAGACTGCGAGCCCGGACAAAAACAGGGCGACAAAGACGCTGACAGGAATACCAATCGCAAAACTTTTCCAGACAGAGAAAATGATCAAAGGCAGGTAGATTGCCAGCACCGTCACGGGCGAGATTTTACTCAACCGTTCCGCCAGCCCGTTTTTGAACAGCCTGACTTCGCCTTTCCGGGCTGCCATGTGGTCTGGTAGTCGTTCTGCGTGGGTTGTTTTCATGGCTGTTTGCATCTCATTGTCCCAACCGGTATCAAGCCGTCGCACTCTAATATATGCGGGTAAACGGTATTATCACCGATTTTCGGCGTTACAGGCTAACCGTTCAATGCCACAAATTCCGGGCGAACACAGCCGGTCAGGCATGTGTGTCCGCATAATTGGCTTTTTGTCTGGACTATGTTGCAGAAAAGGTTAACCATTCACCGGATGTCAGAATCTCAATATGAAAACGGGCCCGAAGCCCGCATCTCCCCGGAACCGGCCCGTTCAAAACCCGGTGTTGGTACAGCATCTTCCGCTAACGAACCGGCTGTCCAAATCAACCCCCGGCATCTGCCGCGTCCCGAAGAGACGCAGCCGCTGAAAATCCTTTGGCAGCACGTGATCGTGCTGACGGCGGTGCATCTGCTCAGTTTGCTTGCTTTCATCCCCTGGTTCTTCACGTGGTCAGGCTTTATCCTGGCCATTCTTGGACATTTCGTTTTTGGAATGTTCGGGGTCACGATCGGTTACCACCGACTGCTGACTCATCGCGGATTCAGCTGCCCGAAGTGGTTTGAGCATTCGCTGGCGATATTGGGAATGTGCAATCTGCAAGACAGCCCCGCGCGCTGGGTTGCAATCCATCGCTTGCATCATCGGCACAGCGACCAGCAGGCCGATCCACACTCACCGCTTGTCAACTTTTTTTGGGGCCATGTCGGCTGGGTTGTCTGCCGGCACAAACAGCTTGACCGCACCTTTCATTACGCGCGGTACGTGCCCGACCTGTTGCGTGATCCGTTTTATCTTCGCCTGGAACGAAGGGGTAGATGGTTCTTCGTCTTTTTGGCCCACTCCATCGCGATCATAACCGTCGGCGCTGTGCTTGGGTACTTCGTTGGTGGCGTCAGCGAAGCGGTTCGTTACGCAGCTAGCTGGGCCGTGTGGGCTGTCGCCGTTCGCACCGTCTTCGTGCTTCATGGAACGTGGTCGGTGAACTCGCTGGCGCACCTGTTCGGTTATCGCAACTACGAAACCCGTGATAAAAGCACCAACAACTGGTTGGTCGCCCTGATCGCACACGGGGAAGGCTGGCACAACAACCATCACGCCGATCCGCGATCAGCCGCGCATGGACATCGCTGGCAGGAATTCGATATGTCGTGGTGGGTCATCCGGTTGCTGGAGATGGCTGGAATAGCCGGGGACGTCGTGCGGCCAAGAGGGATGATGTCAGAGAAGGGCTCGTAGAACGAGTCCGCCACAGATAAAGCCACTCAGCTCAGGGCTTTTTCATACATGTGATAACGCTTTGATATTTTGCCGCCAAATTTTTCAATGATGTTCCGGGTTCCTTTGTTGCTCTCCAGTATCCAGGACATTTCGACACGCTCCCCTCCAATGGCCAGGCCGGGGGTAAGTACAGCCTCAATCAGCATGAACGCCATTGCCGGTCCGAAAATGGTGTTCTGGTATTTTTGACGCACTCCCATCAGCGGTATTCTGTATCCCTTCGGCGCTCGCACTTTCAGACGCCACAGCAGCTTGGCCCATCCAAACGGCAGAAGGCGTCCGTTCAGGTCGGCGGCAGCTTCATTGATATCGGGCAACAGGACAATAAAAGCGGCTGCTTCACCATCGATTTCCGCGATCTGGATCAGGTCACGGGGCACCACCATTAACAACTCCTTGCCGACAGTCCTGAATTCCTCTTCGGTGAATGGAACAAAATTCCAATTGTCCTGCCAGGCGTCGTTAAAGATATTCCCGCATCACTTCAAGTTCGGCGTCCACCATTTTCCGGTCCAGCGGCCTGACCTTCATCCGGCCGGCACATCGGCTGATAAGCTCCCTCATGCTCGCGGGTACTGTGTAGGTATGAATATCCACCTGGTAGGCCAGTAACTCCTGTGCCGGCCGATAGCCGCAGCCTTCGATGGCAGCACCGTAATAGCGTGCTGAATGGCTGGTCATAACACATGGCGGGGTATCGAACCCTTCGATCAGAATGCCGATCTCCTGATTGATGCCGAGGTTAAACGGCCCTGCGACTTGCTGCATGCCGTTTTCCCGCAACCAGTTCTCGGCGGCTGCAAACAATGCCGAAAATACCTCATGGTCATCCGGCGCCTCGATTAAACCAAAAAACCCGGTTTTGTTGTTATAACGCTGCTGATGCAACTCATCGATTTGCGCCGAAATACGACCGACGGGCTTGCCATCCTGATATGCGACCCAGGCCCGCCAAACCGCGTGTTTGAAAAAGGGGTTTTTAGTTGAGAACGCTTCCTTTCGCTCGAACAGCAAGGGCGCTATCCAATTGGGATCGTTTTTGTAAATGCCCCAGGGAACCCGTATAAACGTTTTAAGCGCCCTGTTTGCCGGTGACTTCCCTGATTTCAATGTTTTTTCCGGAATGACTGTTCATAGTGCAATATCGATGATCTGCGGGCTGGCCCATTTCTAAAGAGTGACGATAATCTTACCAAATACCTGGCGGTTTTCGAGCCGTTCCAGCCCCTTGCCGATCTGTTCCAGCGGAATTTCGAGATCGACAACCGGTTTGACGATCCCGGCCGCCAGTTTCCCGATTGAGGTTTCAATGTTGCGCATGGTGCAGCCGAAACTACCGATCAGGCGCAATTGCCGTTGAAAAAGCTGGAACAGGTTGATTTCCGCCTTGATGCCTGTGGTCGAACCGCAGGTCACCAGCCGCCCGCCGATTTTAAGTGAAAACATACTGCCTTCCCATGTATCGACGCCCACATGTTCAAACACCACGTCAACGCCCTGCTTTTTGGTCAGCTTACGCAGGCGGCCTTCAAAGCGGTCGGTCTGGTAGTTGATGGCGTAGTCAGCACCGAGATCCAGTGCCTGCTGCGCCTTTTCATCGTTACCGACCGTTGTGTAAACAGTGCAATCAATCGCCTTGGCCAGCTGGATCGCTGCCGTGCCGATGCCACTGCCACCGGCGTGAACCAGGATGCTTTCACCCGGCTGAAGCCGGGCGTTGTCGAACAGCATATGTTCCACCGTACCGAAGGTTATCGGTGCGCAGGCGACCGCAATGGGATCAAGCCCTTCGGGGGCAGGAATAAACAGGCGCGCAGGAAAATTCATCATCTCCTGGGCGAAACCGTCGATATGAAAACCGAATATTCCGTTTACGTTTTCACAGAAATTATCACGGCCTTCAATGCAGGGTTTACAGACGCCACAGGTATTGGCCCCGTACAGCGCCCCGACCTGGCCAACCTTCAGATCAGTGACATTTTTCCCGACCGCAATGATCTCACCGGATGCTTCCGCACCAACGGTGATCGGCAGTTCGCGTTTGGCAAAAGCCATGCCGCGCCAGCCCCAGACATCAATGTGGTTCAGCGCAACGGCGCATATTCGTACCTGGATTTCGTCGTCTGCCGGTGGTGCAGGGGCGTCAAGCTCGACGATCCTCAGATCGCGGTCGCCATAAATTTCTCAGTGCTCGCATGTGTCAATCTACCGATTTGTTACAGGTACTTTCAGCGTTGTATCAACAGACCGGCGGCTAAACCACCGTCAATCGGTATAACGCTGCCGGTTATGTAGCCCGCCATGGGCGAAAACAGGAACCCCGCCAGGGCGCCGATTTCTTCGGGCTGTGCAAAGCGCCGAAGGGGTATCTGCTTTTCAAGGTTTTCGCGATGAGCGGCATAGGGCGCCATCAGGTCAGTATCCACATATCCCGGCGAGATATAGTTCGCTGTGACGCCCCTGCGCGCCAGTTCGATGGCCAGTGTTCTGATGTAACTCAGCATCGCGCCCTTGGTGGCGGCGTAAATTGAATTCCCCGAAACACCCAGCTGTGCTGTAACCGACCCGATGGCAATGATACGGCCGGACCGGGCTCGCATCAGCGGCCGGGCGGCGGCGCCGGCAAGCCGGGTCAATGCCCAGAAATTCAGCTGGAACAGCGCCTCGGCACGGTCCTGATCGACGAGCGCAGCCAGCGTGTCGTAAGACCCGCCTGCATTGTATACCAGCCCGTACAGCGTCTCGGTTTCAGCAATCACCGTGGCAAATTCATCGACCTGATCACGGTCACTCAAATCGACCTGATGGCTGCATATTGTTTGTGCTGGGTATTGGGCCTGGAGGTCCTTGAGCAATTGCGCTGCATCGTCAGCCGACCCGCGATATGAGAACGAAACGTCGTAACCGTCTGCCGCCAGTGCACTGACGATAGCCTGACCGATGCCCCTGGCGCCGCCTGCAACAAAAACCATTTTTCCGCTTGCTGAATTTGTCACTGTACCGCCCTTAGCCCGGCTCGCCAGAGAAAATCAGGCAGACATTTTGACCGCCAAAGCCGAAGGAATTGGACATGACCGTGTTAACGGCCCGTTCTCTTTTAACGTTGGGCACGACATCCATCAGGATATTCGGATCCTGCTCGTGACAATTAATGGTCGGTGGAATGACACCGGCATGGATCGTCAACAGCGAAATTGCCGCCTCAATGGTACCCGCCGCGCTCAGCGTGTGACCGATCATTGATTTGTTGGAGCTGATGGGCGTGCCGGCCAAATGGCTGCCAAGGGCTTCAGACAAGGCGAGATATTCCATTTTGTCGTTTTCCGGCGTGCTGGTGCCGTGGGCGTTGATGTAGTCGATTTCTTCCGGCGACATGCCGGCATCGGCCAGCGAACGCTCTATCGTATCAATAATGGCGGACCCGTCCGGTTTGGAACGGGTGCGGTGGAAGGTATCGGCCCGCTCGCCCGTGCCGCGCACAACACCCAGGATTTTCGCTCCACGCGCTTTGGCGGCGTCGTAAGACTCCAGTACCAGCGTGGCCGAGCCTTCGGCCATTACAAAACCGTCCCGGGCCTTGGAAAAAGGCTTGGACGCGCCCTGCGGGTCTTCGTTGTGCGTGGAAAGAGCGGACAGCAGATTAAAACGAACCACCATTTCCTCGCAAATTTCACCGTCGGTGCCGATACAAAGGGCGGCATCGGTGTCACCACGACGTATCGCCTCGACGCCCAGTTGCACGGAGGTCGCGCCGGAGGCGCAGGCGGTTGTCAGTGAAATCGGGCTGGCCCCTGGTTCCAAATTGCTCCGCCAGGTGTTCTGCGATGCTGCCGAACTGAAAAAGCGAATAGTAAAGAGCATAATCACCCGCCGCCACATTCTTGACCAGGCGGTCATAGCCGGAGCTGTTCGGCGGGGCCGCTGAGTTATAGATTTCCATCCGCTGGTCCCAATTGGTTTCCGCAGGCGAAACCGCAACGAATAATGGGCCTGGAAATGATCCCGCGTGAGCCGATGGCCGACTGGGTGATCGCTTCGGTAGCGGATTTCCTGGCCAGCGTGAGCGAATGGACCGGGGCGCAATACTGGCCTTCGCCTTCCCAGTCGATAAGGCCGGCAATCTTTGTGCGCAGTTCATCGGTCGGAAAGCGGGCTATTTGTGCGCACGCCGGACGCACCTGAGGTCAGGTTACGCCAGTTGTCCTCTTTGCCTTCACCCAGTGAGGTGACGATCCCGATTCCGGTAACCACGACAATCGGACGGCCCATATGATCTTTTGCAGTCTGTGCCATAAGTTAATTCCCACCTCGCAACGGCACGTCGGGCGTGTCTATCAGCGCAAGGCCTTCGCCGCGCCAATGACCCCACTGCTGATCAGGACGCGCTCAAGACTGCCGGAATATTCCTGCTCAACACCGGAATTATCGAAAGGATCAAAAAACGTTCCTTTGGAAATGGCCAGCGACGCCAAAACTACGTTGACCGGAAACTGCGCTTCCAGTGTGTTCCCGAGTATGGTCGTCACCCCCCGGATTGCCGGGCTGAAACCACGGTCCGACAGATCACTCAGGAAATCGCGTTCTTCGCTGAGTTGAGGTTGCACCCCGCTGCATCCCGACAACACTGCTAATGGTCCCTTCGGGATTTGATCAGCGACCCGCTCCAGCAAGCCGTCCGCGACTTTGCGTGCTGCACCCGCTTGCCGGTTGCAACGGTCAGAAACAACTTTGTTTATCCGTGCATAGGGCCTGGCGCCGCGTGCCTGGGCATGTTCCCGTGACTCCAGGACAAGAAATGCACCGGCACTACCCATGATCATGCCGCCGTCACTGTCCTCGCGTGACCAGACCGATCCGTAGTCCCCTTGCCAGAGCGTGTGACCAAACTCCATCAGCATGGTCATATCCGCACGTTCAGCGATGTAGGCGCCACCGACCAGGAAAATGTCCCCTTGATCGTGCTGGATTTGTGCAACGGCTGTCTCGATCGCGGACACGCCGGCCATTTCCTCGCCCATGAAGGTGCGTGAAGAATCGGTGACACCGTGGACAATGGAAATATTGCCGGCCATCAGGTTTGAAAGTTGCGCCAGGAACAGGGTTGGGCGCAGCTCGGTCATTAACGAGGCATTCAATTGTGCACCCGGATTATCGGACTTGCCGAGTTGCTCTATGATCGCTTCGTCAGCCTCCAGGTCACGTTCACCACCATCAGCGGCGACGATCAGGTTGGTTGCGGCCAGCAAATCGGGATTGTGGGCAATGCCGGCGTCATCCAGGGCCAGACCGGCGGCGTAGGCGCCAAGGTGCTGCCAGCGCCCCATCTGACGCTGATCGCTGCGTTTGGGGATTTGCGCCGCTATGTCAAAATCGACAATCGGATGAACGAGGTAGGGCGCCTGATCCTCGGCATCGACCGACGGTACGGGTATTTTGCCGGAAGTCAGTTGCGCCCAATGGGTTTCAAGACCTTCGCCCAAAGAACTGACCAGCCCGATGCCGGTGACCCAAACTTCTGATTTATTGCTACTCAAGATGTCACTCTGCCGCTAAACGGCTTATCTGGCTGAATCGATCGAGCATATTGTCTTTCAGCGCGTCATTTGGAAACGGCATGATCCGGAACATCAGCTTGCTGTCGCATATCTTCTTGCCGTCGCGAAAAATTCGCGCCCGGGTTGCTGCAAAACCGGAGCCGTCATGCTCAAGTTGCGCCTCAACGCGCAGAACGGCACCGGGCTCAACAAAGGTCCGCAATTTGGCGCTGGTGACATTGACCAGGAACGGCATCTTTTCAAATTTGAGACGGGACAAAAGCATAAAGCCGGAAGCCTGCGCCATGGTTTCGATGAGCAACACACCCGGCACCAGGGGCGAGCCGGGAAAATGTCCTTCGAAAACAGGGCTTTCCATGGGTACATCTGCCCGTGCGACAATTGTGCCGTCGTCCGGATCAAGCTCCTCGACGGTGTCGATCATCTGGAAATACTCAAGGAGCATGGGGAAACTTTGGCCGAAACGTCGTTGGTCTAGGCGTCTTTGGCTGCGATGATTTCGTCAATCCGTTCGCACAATTTGCTCAACACGAAATACTCATCAACGTCCGCATTGTTTTCATTCAGTTCTTCAGTCCATTGTTCCAACGGAATTTTGATGCCGAAATGTTTGTCGATGGCGAAAGCAATATCCAGGAAATCAAGGCTGTCGATGCCAAGATCGGTGAAAGCGTTCTTTTCGGGGGTGATCTCTTCCAGCGGGATGTCGCTGGTGTCGGCTATTATTTCTGCTACAGCCTCAAACGTCGTAGCCATATTTTTTACCTGTCTTGTATAGTTTGAATGGCGCCATCATATCGCGGCGGCATGTTGCATATCAACGTATTGGGCCGATAATTTTACTGCCGGACCGATGAATATATGGGGTCACCCATTAGCTGTTTCAGCCGTGGTTAAATAGTTTTTACTCAGACCCCAGTTATCAGACCGATATATGATAATGCTCATCGGCCTGATGGTTTAAACTACGTAAACGAAAATCAATTGGATTCAGAGGAACTGACATGAAAAAAGGGCTGTGTTTTTGCCTGTCCACCATGATCCTGTCATTGGCCCCCGGCGCTTTACTGGCGCAGGAATATGAATATCACCCCGCTCTGTCAGACCGGTTTTACGCTTCATTCGGGGCTTTCAGATCAAATAATGCTTTCAAGGTTAAGGCAGATAATCCGGGGGCAGACAATAGCCTCCCTGGAGACGAAGTTGATTTTGGCAATAGCCTGCATGTCTCCGAACACAGCACCCTGTTCGATCTTAATCTGCGCTGGACGTTCGGTAAGAAAAAAAAGTGGTTCCTGGCGGGACAGTATTTCAGCAATGACGCCACAGGTGAAACTGTCCTCACAGAGGATATTGAATGGGACGGCCTCACCTTTCGCGAAGGGACTTTTGTCGGGGCTGGTATCGATCTGGCAGTAACCCGCCTGTTTATCGGCCGCAGTTTCATCAAGAACGACCAAAATGACTTTGGTGCCGGCATTGGTCTTCACAACCTCGATTTGGAGGTTTTTATTGAAGGTGAAATCAAGGTTGATGATGAAACCACCGAATTTCAGCGTGGAGAAGTCGACGCTAACCAGCCACTGCCCAATATCGGCGCCTGGTATCTCTTTTCCCCTGCCCATAAATGGCTGCTGCATGGGCGCGTGGACTGGATCAGTGCAAATATCGGTGATTATGACGGCACACTCTGGAATTT
>PVMK01130626.1_pt1 | contig 25860 bp, 25 predicted proteins | sample 1853481 | NCBI WGS metagenome assembly PVMK01 (sample SAMN08533507, study PRJNA380276) | Marine sediment metagenome, whole genome shotgun sequencing project.
TCAATATAATGAGACTATTCTTTTGATGGCTTTCCCTCAACACATTTTATACATCGGCAATATATATCCCACAATCATTGCAGTGAAGTCTTCGACAAACCTGGCATTGTGTTATTACGTTGCTGATATCTCCCTCGTAATCATTGCCGCAGGCGCCGCATACGAATTGAATATCCTCTGTCATCTTTCCATCTTCTATCAATGTTTAAATTTAACACTGTGTTAAACAAAAATTAAGACCAGCATAATGAAAGTCAAGGAATTGGCTCATGGTTGATGCTTCTATCTTGGATTGGGATGCTGACATGATATTGAAGTAAAAATCTATTTACTTATCAGGAAGCCGGAATGGAATATAAGAGATAGTCTTCAGCTTTTTGATGAAATATTACTAAAAATCAGGCTACACAACCTAAAACTGCAAATACACCTCGATTCTAGATAACTTGCAAAGAAAACAACTATCTGATTTGGAAGATATTTTGACGATATCTTTTGGGTGTCACATTAATTCAGAAGGTTGGTAGTCGCTAAAAAATTCATGGTCTGAAGGAAATGTCACCATAACAGAAAATGTGAATGTTGGATAAATTTGTATTTGACTTCAGTGCGACGCTGTTTATCTTAAGTTATCGTTAAGCGGCTATCCCGAGTATTACACAAGTTGTCCGGGTCTTTATTATTAGCAGCTTACTTAAATGAATAATAAATTGCAAAAAAGGAGGAAACTCCAATGAGTGATATACTAAAAAGAGATATTTCAGGAGAATGTGAAGGAGAATGCCGAGATCGTGTAAGAGAAGGCGAAGAAGAACGCCAGAATGATATTAGCGCTTCCGATGTTGAATCTCCAGAATCCTATCCGGACGCAAAATGGGCGAGATCTAGAAATGAACAGCCCGGCGTTTTTGGCGGTCACGTGTAAAACCGGCGTCCATGAGTGAATGTAATCTTAAAAAAGATTATTGGCATCGAAATTAAAACAAAATCCTGATAATAAATATTGGAAAAAGGGTAGATGTTTCTGTTACCCTTTTTCTATTATAGAACAAGGTCTTTGTTCCAAGTCAGAGATGATTGAGCCATGTCTGCAGAAAGACAAACTGGAAAAAGAAAGAATTGATTAACTACTTTACAAATAGTACAGGCATAAACAATTTGATGTCTATTCCAGACATCTAAAAGGATCATTGAAAACCGGACCGATTTCAACTATTTTGTGGCTACTGACTTGCGAATATGTCAAGAAGATCTTATATTGTTATTAAATCCCATAAAGAAGGAGGGATAACGATGCCAATATTTGAATACAATTGTGAGGATTGCAGCTATAAATTTAACCAACTTTTGATTAGTCGAGACACACAAGTGAAATGCCCACTATGCCAAGGAGACGTTAAGAAGCTTATGTCAACTTTCTCTGTCAGAGTTTCGCACAATGCTACCAGCAATCTGCCTGAAATGGCAGGACCCAAAATGTGTACCAATTGTTAAATTTTCAATTTATTCACAAAATAGCATGAACACAGTGGATATCTCCTAATTATAAATAAAGCGCGCATTTAAGGCGGTTAGAAATATAGCATTTCTGACCGCCTTTTTTATAGATTTTATTCCAGACAACTCCACCTGATTTGGAAGATATTTTGACGATACCTTTTGGGTGTCACATTAATTCAGAAGGTTGATAGTCTTAACTTTTGAAGGTATCAAAGGTTTGGGTTTGATGACTTTATATCGAAATCGTTAATATGCATGACAATTCACCGATCTTTTTTATTAGTTTCAAATCAATTTGCATCACCTATTTTATATTTTCAAGCCACATGTCAAAAAAGCCGTTCAGATCCTGTCAGCCGGGTTATCCCGCCTTTTATTGAAGATTCTGAAAGAGATATTATATTAACAATACAAAGCAATTTGTCATGCTTGTTGGAGTTATAAATTAGAGGCTGTCTCTATAAAAAGAATAAAGCAAGTGGAACAATTAACATGTCGAATTCATTATAAAATAAAGTTAAACCTAAATTGATATGATGCGTTGAAGATGAATTGTATTCTTTTAATAAAATTGTATCTACATTGGTAGAGGGCAATTGAAAAGATGTTTTCCCAACATACTTTCCAAAAACCTCGTCTTCCTGTCATTCCGCACATGGACGTTCAAGGCCCCCTACCGAAGTTGTAGAAGTCAGATTCTGCACTCAAACTGTTAGAGTGATCAATGCTCCATTCTGTCGGGAAACTTTGACAGGATGGTCAAGATAGGTTTGCCTGGACACACCGCCAAGGATTGCCTTTTCTTCCGTTTACATGTGTGGGTCGAGTCAGGAAAGTTGAAACATGCCGATAAGAATAAATGCAAAAATTAAAAAAGGCGTTCAAATTGAATTCGGGGTTCTGGATGACAAGGGGAACCATGTGGGGGATTTTGTTCCTGAGTGCACTGTGTGTCAAAGTTCATATTTTGAACCCGGAGAAAATTACACGGTCGGAATTTGTGTAAACTGCGAAAATGTGGTTGCTCGGAGAACGGATGTGTACCCCGAACCTGATGTCAAAGTTAAAGGGAAAAAAGTCATCGGGTTTGCTACGGAAACGCTGGGTGATTTCAAATGGGTTTGCTCTGCGTGTGATAATGATATGAGTTTTCTAGCGAGGGACTTGGCCACAACAACATGTACTGCGTGCGGGAAGGTGACGAGTCGAAACAAGGCAGCCGTCACAACGGTATCATCCAAAGAAGCCGTCACCTGGAATGTGTAAGTTGCATCTATTTGAAAGGCCGTAGAAAGACGGCTGATAAAGCTTGAGCATAAAAACGCTTTTCACGCAAGTGAGCTTTAATCGAACATTTCACCAATTATGGAAACATATTGTGAAATATCAGAATAGGAGGACACAATGAAGAAAAAAAATGATAACTCTTCTGTTGGGACGTACCTGAAAAAACGGCCTGACATGAACGACAACGAATTAGATCAGAAAATCAAAAACATGACGGATGAAGATCTGGTAAGAGTATTCTTAGCCATGCTAGATGAAGACAAAAACAGGGCCGCCTACCTGTTTCAATACATAAAAGAGGTCGTCAACAGCTCCGCTACAATGGGAAGGGAAGGCTATCAGCCCATCGCGATGTTCACTCTCTACGCCCGAGAATCGGCAGAGGTGACGGAGTTTAAATTCCGCCCTGCCAGGACTGGGAGTGAAGAGGTGTATCAAAAGTTGAATTTGAAACGGTTGTTCGAGCTTGTTAACGACGCGTGGGTGCAGCATGGAAATGAGGTTTTTGGGGGAATAACCGAAGAAACCCGGGTGGATATGTCGGCCCTCAATGCATGGGCAAGGGCGGTTGGAGATCAGGAAGAAAAGGAACCTGGATAAATAGCGCTGTTTTTAAGACACCTGTTGGATAGAAATAGTATTACGTTGGATTCTCGGTATAACCTTTATCTATGCCAGCTATCAAAATTGGCAGAGGACCACGGGCGTAAGCCCGTGGGTATCTACTATAAAATAATGTCTCCTACAGATTTTGCTAAAGTTGTTTATAGATACAGATAATGGTAAAAATAGCAAGAAAACAATAAAAAATAAAAAAAACATACAAAAGCCGAGTGGGCATGACCAAAAATACACCAACCGAGCTTTAGTATTGAAAAAATTAAGCTCAAAATATTTGCGATTTACAATGGAAATGTGCTATTAATCCATTTAAGTTTTAAGATAACTTTAAATGCAAACTTTACCCTAAAAGGGAGGTGTTTCATGGCGCAAAAGACCAAAGAACAAAGGAGAAAAAAGGTCATGGAAGTCTTGAACAAGGCGCGCAGCATGGAACTGAAGGCCATTACCCAGTACATGAACCAGCATTACAATTTGGACGATATGGATTATGGCGAAATGGCCGCGAAAGTCAAGCTTATCGCCATCGATGAGATGCGCCACGCTGAGATATTTGCAGAGCGAATCAAGGAATTGGGCGGAGAACCCACCACAGAGCCTGACGGCAAGACGGCAAAAGGCCAGAAAATCCAGACCATTTTCTCATTTGACGCAAAACTCGAGGACGATACCATCGACGCGTATAACCAATTCCTGTTGGTGTGCAGGGAAAACGGCGACAGCACAAGCGTGAACATTTTTGAAGCAATCATCGATGAAGAACGGGTGCATTTCAATTACTTTGATAATGTCAACAGTCACATTGAGAAATTCGGGGAAACGTATCTTGCCCAAATCGCCGGGACTTCGTCTGCCACCGGTTTGCAGACCCAGGGCTTTGTCGCAAGGCAAGGCTCTGTAACACCTCAGGGCGGTGCATAACGGTTAAACAATATCAATAGACACTGTAAGGCATCCGCCGGTGGATTTCAGCCGTGCACAATAATTGAAGAATTGGCCTTGAGTTGCCATGAATTCAAGATTTAACTTATCCTTTTGGAATGTGATACCTTGCAACTACCTAAGTTCACGCAAAATTGTGATATGGCAATATGATATCACAAAAATTATGCTCTTCTTCTTTCTTGGAATATCTAATAAGCGTTTTATCCATAGTCCCGCCGAAAAAAAAGCCAGAACTTTGCGATCAAGCGCTGGCCGTGTTAGAAAATTAGATTGTGGATCTTAGTGCGGGATTATTGATAAAACGGTGATGTACGAAGCCGTCGATAATTTTGGCATGAAATATGCTATATGGGTAAAGTATCCACTTTCTCTTTTCATTATAATTACAGTAAGTAACATTGCATATTCTTAAAAGAAAGAAAAGCTAAAATTATAATTGCCGGCTAAAAAAATTAAAACAAATAACTCAATAAAGAAAAAAAATCTTAAACCTCAAAGATGTGAGAAATTCTGAGAAAAAGCTACCGCGAAGCGGTTTCGTACATCATATTTAAACAAGGGCAAATCCTCCTTACAGGGTTTGCCCTGTTGATTTTTTATGGACATTATGCGATATATTAAATTGGAACTAATTGACGTTGGGTTGAGTTATTGCAGCTTGCAGTATAAATTTTGGATAACGGACAAATGACAGTTGGTACAAATAGCCAATGTGCTCGGAAATGTAGAAAAAATGAATGCGGAGCATGATTAAAGAAATGGTATGGAATAAATATTTACATGAGGAAGGATTGGATAAATATCCGGAGATTGTGAAATTATTCGATTCTGATTCAGATGCGATTAAGTTAGTTAAACAGGCGTTGTTAAATGATCGAGTATTAAGACCAGTGTTTATGCAGGTATTGCCTGAGGAGAAAACAGGAAAGATGGAAATTTGCAATAAAAAGTTGGCCGCAGAAAAGATAAAAGGGGATAAGACTCTTGCTGATTATATCATAGAAAACAAAGGAATTTTTCTCTGTGGTAAGCCTAAGATGGCAAATGAAATATTGACGAGAGGGGGTAAAATTATTGTTGCGATGACGGATAGACATTATGATAAGGCGCAGTTTTCGGTTGCGAATCTACGTCAATGTTATATTCCTTTACCTGATAGAAGATTATTAACATTCAAATCATCCGGTTTATTTCATGATCCGGTTTCTAAACCCTATAGTAAGAATTCAATAAAATTTACTGGAGTTGGAGGTAAGATAGAAAAAAATAACGCTTTAATAACATATGATAAATTAGGCCCTCACAGTGAAGGGTTTATTGATTTCTTGGCATATCAACCATTGTATAGTCTACCTGATGGAAAGGGTAATTTTGAAGAAGCTGAATACGGAAATGATGGAAAAAAAGCGCTACCATATTTAATTGTTAATTGTGCAATCAGTCCACATAGGATATCAAAGATTTCGCAGCTAGATGATCCAGGACTATTTAGGTTGCGAAAAAGGATTTCTCCGTTATTAAGAGATCTGGCAATAAAAAGGCAACGTTCAGAGAGAAAACTTATGCCGCTTTTAGAAAGGTTTTTTAATTCGGGGGAAGAAGTTATACCCTTGGAAGATTATTTGCTGTTTATAGCCGAAGAGATAGGGATAGGTACAGCCCGGAAACAAAACCACGAATTGTTTCATGTTACTTTCCATGAACAAGATGTGAATATGGGAGGCCAGATTTGTGATCGTGAAGAGATGTACACCTTTGAAGACTATTTCAAAAAGAATCAAATTAAATATGTTGATCCATTTTTTGAGATAATAAAAGAGACTCATATCGGGATAAGGGATATGATTTCAGCTGTAGGTGTCATAAAATTTTTATATGAAAATAAAAGAGAATGGAAAGGGAACAGGTTAGAATTATTAGAAAGTTTTTTTAGAGCTTATTTTCGGCGGCTTTCTTATATTTATTTTGAACGTTGGGAGAGTTTGATTGATTATCTTGGTAATGTAATCACTTTTTATTTTGATCGTGACGATGTACTCGGACAAGGTGGATTAAAAAAAATAAGAGAATGGTATAGACTAGAAAAAGAAAGAAGGAGGAAAAGCAAAGGGAACTATAGATAATAAGTATACTTTTATTAGCGACGCAAAACACCCTTGGGTTTCACATGATGTCATGCTATTTTGGATTTTTGATACCTGAAATTTCTTTCATCGACGAAGTTGTGTGTTCTGTTATGTATTTTGAATCCGAGAGCGGCTTCAGAAGTTGTGATATCATACCAACCAAGTTCTTCCCTGAACATTTGAGATTACATTTATTTTGGGTAATTTTTCTGCCCCTTAATTTTCAAGTTTACGATACCCTTGTTGACTGGCGCGCAACTGTGATATCTGCAATAGAAACAAAATATCAATGGCCCGATTTTTTTGTGATACCATAATACGATATCACAACCCGAGCTAACCTTGTGAGTTCTGCTATATCACATGGTTCCTTCCATCAAAATATTCTGTGTCGCATAACGATATCTGCAAAGAGGGCAAATTGTAGATCAGCAGTGGTGAGCATAGGAATTTTGAACGTTTTAAAACCTGCACTACCTCCAACAGATCCCTAGAACCTTTGAACCCTCGACTCCTTGAATCTTATTTTTTTAAGCATTTCACTCGAACCCTTGAATCCCTGAACCCTTGAACCCTCTGAGATCACACTCGCTCAATTGGAGATGACACACTTATTTTACCCTAATTAACTACAACTAATCGGGAGATGATCCATATTTATATGGTATTTACTTAGTTTTTCCGCTAAAGATTTACCTCTAAAAGCACTTCTTTTTCTTTTTCTGTAATTTCCACTTCAAGATGTTGAATCTGTTTTAATACGTCGTCAACAAACGCGCTGTCTTTTATTGATCCTAAATTTATTTTGACATTGTAGAGGGCGGAAAGAACAGCAGTTCTTGCCATCATAGCGGCGACCGCCCCGTCTGTAACGGCATTTTTATTTCCTTTCTTTACCACCTGCTTCGCTAAATCAATTATTTTAAACGCATCCTTGGCGACCCCCAACGGAACGAGTGCAGCCTGTTTTAATCCCACCTGAATGGCCTGTTCCCTTTGTTCTTTTTTTTCTTCGGTATCTTTCGGCAATTTGAAAGCCGCAATAACCTGCCGATAGGCATCCGAGTCTTTATCGATGTCTTGAAACAGCTTGTTTCTGTATCGAGAGGCTTCTTTTGAAATCATTTTCATCTCTTCTTCCGCCGGCGCGTAGTCTTTTTTTCCCATCGTCAAATTTGCCACCATTTCCGATAGACTTGCCGCAAGAGCGGCACTCAAGGCAGCGATACTCCCCCCCCCCGGGACCGGATCACTCGAGGCGGTCTTTTCCAAAAACTCAACGATACTCAGTTTTGCCAACATTTCACTATCCTCCGGTTCCTTTTCATTTATTGTAACTACTCAGGTATTTAGGTTGAAGACTGAAGGCTGAAGTATATCAATCATCTCGCAACGCTCGAATTAAACCATTCAAGACCTTCTCTGTTTCGACAATCTTTGCTTCAAGCAGAGATGAATCCTGGTTGCGCAAGAACCCCAAACGCTTCGACAAACTTAGCTGATAATGCAGTTCCCTCAATGACCCGAAAGCTATGTAGAGAAAACGAAGATGATTTGTCCCTAAAAGCCTTAAGCGTGCTGATATCTCCTACTTATTTCTGTCAAATATCAACTTCCCTTTTTTAATAACTTTTTCGACAATATTTACTCCCGTGTGGTAGGGAATAAATTTATATGACGGATACTCAAGAATGACCGCATCACCTATCTTTCCGACGTCAAGGCTTCCGATGGTTTCCGCTCTGTCAAGTGCCGCAGCGCCGTTGATGGTCAAAGCGGCGATGACTTCTTCTGTGCTCATGTTCATATAGAGCGTGGCCAGCGCAAAGATGAGGGGGATTGATCCTGAAAAACAGCTTCCCGGATTTAAGTCTGTAGCCAGGGCGACAGCACAATTCTTATCGATCATGTAACGGGCTCTTGCGTAAGGCTCCTTTAAACAGAAAGCCGTTCCCGGAAGCAATGTGGCGACCACACCGGCTTCGACGATATCGGTTATCCCTTGATCAGAAGCCTGGAGCAGATGATCTGCAGAAACAGCTCCGATCTCCGCGGCCAGTTCAGCCCCACCGAGCTGAACGATTTCGTCTGCGTGAATCTTTATCTTCATTCCGTTGTCTTTTGCCTTGAGCAGCAGTCGTCTCGACTGTTCTACCGAAAAGACATTTTCTTCACAAAAAACATCACAGAATTCCGCAAGGTTCCGATCAGCGATCTCAGGCATTACCATTTCGATCATGTAATCCATATATTCATCTTGTCTCCCTTTATATTCCTCAGGAATCGCATGAGCACCCATAAATGTTGGAGCTATGTCAACGGGATGGCAGTTGTTTAATTCTTTCATCACCTCCAGCTGCTTTATCTCTGTATCTCTATCTAAACCATAGCCGCTTTTTCCCTCAACTGTTGTCACGCCGAAAGAGGCCATTGAATCCAGTCGTTTTGCCCCGGCTTCGATCAACGCTTCACTTGTTGCCGCTCTTGTTGCCCGGACCGTACTCAAAATCCCGCCGCCCCTTTTCATAATATCCATATAACTGTCGCCGCGAAGTCTCCAGGAAAACTCCTCCTCTCTGAAGCCGCCAAAGACAAAGTGCGTGTGGGAATCAACAAATCCGGGCAAAACAGCCTTTCCCGAAGCATCGATAATCTCGAACTCTGACGTATCGAAACCAACGCCTTTATCGCTGGATAGAACATCTTCTGTTTTTCCAACGGCCCTGATAACACCTTCCTCGATAACCAGTGCACCGTCTCCAAACACATCCAGGTCTGACATCTTTTCGCCGCACCGGGCTTCAAACCCGCTGCAGGTAACCAATTGAGATGCGTTCTTAATAATTAGATTTCCATTCATACATCAATCCATAATTTGGGTTTCAAGCACCTGCGCTATGGAAAAATTTTCGATGCTCAGATAATAGACGGCCGTGTCGATTAATGCCGCCATGGGAACGAGACCGACGATTTCACTGCCGACGACATTGACGCCGTATCTCTCAGCTTCCAATTTAATGAGTTCAAAAGATCTGTAAAGACCCGTTTTCGTAAAATCGGTCATATTCATTGAAACCTGAACAATACTCCTTTCTTTTAACTCCACACCGATACCCTTACAGTATCGTAGCCCTCCGCTGATGTACCGGACCTTTTTGGCAATATCCTTAGCGATTTCCAGTTTGTCTGTATCCAGATTCACATTAAAGGCAACCAATGGCATTCTGGCACCGACAGCCGTTACACCGGCTGTCGGATGGATTTCCTCGGGTCCAAAATCAGGTTTCCATTCCGGTTGTTTGATCTTGTCTGTCATGCCTTCAAACTGGCCTTTTCGAATATCGGAAAGGTTTCGTCTTTCGGGCCGTACCGCGGATTCTTCGTATAAAAATACGGGCAAATTATATTTTTCAGATACTTCTTCCGCCACTTTTCTAGAAATTTCGACTGTTTCTGTCATCGAAAGGTTTTTTACGGGGATAAACGGAACCACATCTACCGCTCCCATTCTCGGATGCTGACCTTCATGCTTTCTCATATCAATGCATTCGATGGCCGCACCGATAGCTTCGATCAAAGCCCCTCTCACAGGGTCGGGCTCTCCAACAATTGTCACGACCAAACGATTGTGATCTTTGTCCCTTTGGTAGTCCAGAAGTTTGACGCCCTCTTTTTTTCGAAAAGGATCAATGATCTTTTCTATTCTTTCCAGATTTCGGCCCTCGCTGAAATTCGGCACACATTCAACGATTTGTTTTCTACCCGCCATTGGCTGTTTCCTTTGATATATAATTATTGTTCTTCTCCAATTTAGTTGGAGAAGAGGGTTCAAGGATTCCAGGGGTCAAGGGTTCAAGGGTTTGTTTGTTAAAGACTTTATCAACGCTTTCAACATTCTTTCAATTTCTGCGATGTCTTTGTTTAGTGTGCCCAATTCACCTTTTTCAATTAAATCTAAATCCCCTGCTAATAATATCTGAGTTTCCAATTCGCAAACAGAACTATAAGATATGTAATGCATCCTAACGTAATCCAAATATCTCTAAACAGATCCCTTAAACCCTCGACTCCTTGAATCCTATTTTTTTAAGCATTTCACTCGAACCCTTGAACCCTTGAATCCTGGAACCCTTTATAAACACCCCTACTCAATTGGAGACAACCCATTTATTTTGCCTTAATTAACTACAATTAATCGGGAGATGATCCATAATTATTAATGAAGCACTTTCCGATCAAATACAGGTACGTGTTCACGGGGTGTGCTCCCCCGCTTCACTCCGGCGTCTACGTGTCTGGTCATTTCAGTGACTTAGCAGCGGTGGCATTCCTTCCCCCTCCGCGTTCTCCCGCGAAAAGCATGCGGGAGCCGCGGTTTCCCCCACTGCTAAGTCATTGAAATGACGAAGCCACTCCGCCAATATCGTTACACGGGGAAGCACACCCCGTGAACACGTACAAATACAGAGCTTACGTCTCCTGTATCCTGCATCATTCGTTAAATACGTCAGCGACCAAATCCTTTACTAAATTTTCATCCGGTATAAACGGAAGCGTAATATGATCGGTTCCCTTTCTTGTCTGATTATATTTTATACTCGTATCAATGGAATTTTTGTTTCTTGCCCATGCGCGTCTGGCAACCCCACCCATCACATCCCAAGGAATCGCGCTTCGGATGATATTATCAACCCGCTCACTCCCATTAAGAACCAGCCCGAAACCACCGTTTATGGCATTGCCGATTCCCACGCCGCCGCCGTTATGAAGCGCTACCAGGCTCATTCCCCTGGCCGCGTTCCCCGCGAAACACTGGGTTGCCATATCCGCCATAATGTTGCTGCCGTCCTTGATGTTTGCAGTTTCTCTAAACGGTGAGTCGGTGCCCCCGGTGTCATGATGATCCCGGCCCAGCATGACCGGTCCGATGTCTCTATTCCTGACCATCTCGTTAAATTTAAGGGCGATGTTCATTCTGCCCATGGCATCTTGATACAAAATTCTGGCCTGGGTTCCGACAACAAGATTGTTTTTGTCAGCGTGTCTGATCCATACATAGTTATCCTTATCCTGGAATCTTCTGTCCGGATCGATGCATTCCATGGCGGCAGCATCGGTTTTCAACAGGTCATCTCTCTTTCCGCTGAGACAGACCCACCGGAACGGGCCATAGCCATAATCAAATAACAAAGGTCCCATGATGTCTTCGACATAGGAGGGAAAAATAAATCCATCTATTGGGTCCTTACCATTCTTGCAGATTGCTTTAACACCGGCATCAAATACTGCCTTTAAAAAACTGTTTCCATAATCAAAAAAGTAAGTCCCCCTCTCCACTAGTATCTTAATTTGTTCATAATGACGCTTCAGAGATGTGTTAACATATTCTTTGAACTTTTTATGATCTTTCTCCAGAAGGTCGGTCCGCTGTTCAAATGTTAATCCCTGCGGGCAATACCCGCCTTCATAGACCGCATGACAGGATGTCTGATCTGACAACAGATCGATTTTGACATGATGACCCACAGCGTATTCAAGCAGGTCTACGACATTCCCGTAAAATGCAATGGCCCTCCTCTCCCTCCTGTTTTGATAATTGTTTGCCAGTTCAAAAGCTTTTCCGGGGTCATCCACGACATCGTGGACCCACTCCTGTTCATGTCGTGTTTGAATTCTAGAGTAATCGACTTCGGCAATGATCCCGACGCCGCCGGCAATCTCCACGGCCTTGCCCTGCGCGCCACTCATGCCACCAAGCCCTGACGTTACAAACAAGTAACCGCTTAAATCTCTGTCCGGCGGTATGTTGAGCTTTGTCCGCCCTGCATTCAGAATCGTACTGTAGGTCCCGTGAACGATTCCCTGGGGCCCGATGTACATCCATCCGCCGGCTGTCATCTGGCCATAGTTGGCCACACCGAGCGCCGCGGCCCTATGCAAGTTTTCCGGATCGTCAAAAACGCCCACCATGAGCGCGTTAGTTATGATGACTCGGGGGGCTTCCGAGGACGAAGCAAACAATCCGAGGGGATGGCCGGATTCAACAACCAGTGTCTGATCCTGAGTCATCTCTTCCAGATACCGCTTGATGATCCTGTACTGCATCCAGTTCTGGCAGACCTGTCCGGTTTCTCCGTAGGTAACAAGTTCATAGGGATAAAGGGCGATATCAAAGTCCAGATTATTATCGATCATCACCTGGAACGCTTTTCCTTCAATACACTTTCCCTTATATTCATCGATCGGCCGACCGGTAATCATTCCCCTCCGGCCTGAATCGATACCCGTAAATCCTTCCGGTTGTTAGAAGTTCATTTAAAAATTCAGAGGCCAGTTTTCTGTGCCATTTCTCAGGGATATATCTCAATGCATTGGTTAGCGCAAGTGCGGTATCTCTCCGTGAAAGCGTAAAACTCCTCTTGGGTGCTCTTCGAACACTGTTAACAAATTCGGGATGTTCGGGTAATTTGTCAAATATCTTTTCCAGTTGGATCGTCATGGCTTTTGAAATGTCACTGTTCCAAATCATTTCTCTCTCCTTTGGCAATTGTAATTTCTTACCAATTATATTATTGTTAAAATAACTGAATACATCAAGAAAATTTTATGCCCTTATCGTACATGATCAAAAAACTCAAAAACCCGTTTGAATGAGGACGTTTTGTTATGAAAGAAATCGCTGTCGGAATGCACGATATGACCCTGGAAGATCTTTCGGACATTTCAAGAATAGGTGCCACGGTTCGCTTAACCGATGGATCGAAAAACCGAATAAAAAAAGCCCGCGATTTGATTGAGCAATGGGTTCGGGAAGAAAGATCGATTTACGGCGTCACAACCGGTTTCGGAGTACTGAGCGATGTCGCCATTTCCAGAAAAGACACCCGGAAACTTCAGAAAAATATCCTCATGAGTCATGCGGCAGGTGTCGGCGAGCTACTCGACGAAGAAACGGTTCGAGCTATTATGGCGCTGCGCATCAAAGATCTGGCAAGAGGGCATTCGGGGATCCGTCTGGAAACGGTCGAGCACCTGACCACCCTCCTCAATCAAGGAATTTGTCCCGTTGTACCGAGGAAGGGATCCGTAGGAGCCAGTGGTGACCTGATTCCCCTGGCGCACCTTTCCCTGGTTTTGATCGGTCAGGGAGAGGCTTTTTACAAGGAAGAGCGAATTCCCGGCCTGACGGCCTTGAAGCGCTGTGGGATAAAACCGCTCCGGTTGGAAGCCGCGGAAGGACTCGCACTGATTAATGGCACCCAGGTCATGACCGCCGTTGGCGCTCTTTCGGTTTTCGACGCTTTGAATCTTTCAAGTTTGATCGACATCGCGGCGGCCATGAGTCTCGAAGTCCTTATGGGGAGCCGAACGGAATTCGATCCAAGAATCCATCAAGTCAGACCACACCCCGGGCAGGCCGCTGTCGCCGACAACATGTATCGGATAACCCGAAACAGCGAAATCATTACCTCTCACAGGGATTGTTCTCGTATCCAGGACGCTTATACCCTACGATGTTCCCCTCAGGTTCACGGCGCGAGCAAGGACGCCATTGCTTACGCCAAAAATGTGGTGGAAACCGAGATGAATTCCTCAACAAATAACCCACTGATTTTTCCGGAATCGCAGGAATTCCTGCTGGGTGGAAACTTTCATGGACAACCGATCGCCCTTGCCATGGATTTTCTCTGTATGGCTGTATCGGAATTTGCAAACATTTCAGAGCGTCGCATCGAGCGACTGGTTAACCCCAAGCTGAGCGGACTACCGGCATTTCTCGTCAGTGACGGCGGACTCAATTCAGGTTTCATGATCGCACAGTACACCGCTGCGTCCCTTGTCTCGGAGAATAAAGTCCTCTCCCACCCTGCCTGTGTCGACTCCATCCCAACTTCAGCCAACAAGGAAGATCACGTGTCCATGGGAACCATTTCCGCCCTGAAATGCAGAGAAGTCGTAAAAAATTCAGAACATGTCGTTGCCATTGAGCTGCTGTGCGGGGCTCAGGCATTGGATCTCTTTACAAATCTTAAGCCGGGTGAAGGAACGCTCGCCGCTTATACCGTCATTAGAAATGCCGTGCCCCATCTGGACAAAGACCGTGTTCTGGCCAAAGATATAGATGCGGCTATACAACTCATACGAAGTGGGGCAATCTTGGACGCGGTTGAAAAACAGGTGGGAAATCTAAGGTAATGGTACGGATTTTTTATACGCATTTTCTAGTTTTTTTTTAAGTATTGACGATGCTAAGATCTTTATATACTTTACTCCAGCAGGTTCCATTAAAATATAGATTAGGTGAAAGGCACTTTGACAAAAATACTTTTTAAAAGAAAGGGCGGTGAACATGAGAGGAAAAAATTATTTGCAATACGTTTTGGTTGTTTTTACCCTATGTCTTTGTTTTCTTCTGTCATTGGCCACAACAGCCGATGTTCATAGCGAAACATTTGTAACGTGTAATACTATAGCTGCTGACAGCTCTCTGAACCCGGGAAACATAAAGATGCCGGGCGATGTGAATTGTTTCAGTTTCACTGCCACAGCAGGGGACACCTATGTGATCGAGACTCAGTGAATTTAGTGCCGAATGCGATACTACTATCCATCTGTACCAATCAGATGGAACAATCGAGATCGACGGTAACGATAACAGCGGGACAAGCCTGGCTTCCAAAATCGAATGGACAGCGAGTTCTTCCGGGAGCTATTACGTGAAGGTGAAACTCTTGGATAGCACGAGCGGCACTATATCCTATAAAATATCGATTCGGTGAAAGGCACGTTGATAAAAATACTTTTCAAAAAAAGGGCGGTGAACATGAGAGGAAAAAATCATCTGCAATACGTTCTGGTTGTTTTTACCCTATGTCTTTGTTTCCTTCTGCCATTCGCCACAATATCTGCTGCAGCTAGGTCTTTGTGATGAGTGCACACAGGGTAATCTGCTGATTGTGGTCGGATAGAGATTGTGGGAGTCTCTGTAGATGACCTCATATCAAACGTTGTAGTCCCTACTGGTCAGGGGCCAGGCATATGAATGTGCTGCCGATGATGGCGGTGGATGTTTTATCGCAACTGCAGCTTTCGGCTCAATGATGGAGCCGCATGTAAAGATTCTGCGTTCTTTCCGCGACCGTATTCTGCTCCAAAATTCAATCGGCAAGGGTTTTGTGGGTCTATATTATACTTACTCGCCCCATAGCCGACTTCATCGCGAAACATGATAGCATGAAAGCGTTTATACGGATAAGCCTGTTACCCGTTGTGGGAATGAGCTGGGTTGCCCTGAAGATTGGCCCTATAACCACAATGGCTGTTATTCTCTTTTTTAGCATTTCCATGGTCGGACTTGTAGGCATCAGGAGAAGAAAGTTAAAAATTAAATATCATAGGTTAAAGGCAGGGTCACCAATGGCCCTGTCTTTTTATTATCCGGCCTTTGGATACCTGCTGACTAACGTTCTATAAATTGTAAAAAACGGGGGAGTAATGTTTGGATTCATGAAGAAATCGTTTTTCTTTCTAATTGTGATTGGTTTGGCAATGGCGCTGAGTGGATGCGCTACAGTACACAAGGATGAGGTGCAGCCGGTCGACCAGAAGCCGGTTATCAGTAAGACGATAACAGAGGCACAATCAGCTTTCAAAGGGCTGAAACGCAAGGTGGCTATAGCTCGGTTCTCGAACGAAACAAAATACGGTCAAAGCTTCTTTTTGGATGCTAACAACGACCGAATCGGCAAACAGTGCGTGGATATCCTGTCGGCAAAGCTGTTGGCTACGGAAAAGTTCATTGTTCTTGAGCGGGCGGACTTAGACAAGATTCAACGTGAGCTGAATATTGGAAATGCCGAACAGTTAAGAAACATGGCGGACTACCTGATTGTTGGGTCGGTAACCGAATTTGGGACGAAAAGACCAGAGCAAGGTCGGGATTTTCAGTCGAGTAAAAAAGCAAACTGCATACGCCAAAGTGCACATACGTCTTATTGACGTGTATACCGGACAGATCTTGTATTCGGAAGAAGGTGAAGGGCGAAGCGTACTCCGAAGCCGGTACTGTATTTGGTGTTGGCGAAAAAGCCGGCTACGACTCATCATTAAACGATAAAGTGCTGGAGGCAGCTATAACCAACTTGTCCTCGAACGTCATCGAAAACCTGCTGGACAAACAGTGGCGGGCTTATATCCTCGGATACGAAAATGACTTTTTCATCGTATCCGGTGGCAAATCGCAAAATATAACGCCCGGAACGTTGTTCAAAGTCATCCAGGAAGGCAAAAAGATAAAGAACCCGCAGACGAACATGTTCATCACCCTTCCAGGAGAAAAAGTAGGAGAGTTAAAGGTGATCCAGTGTATCGGCGACACGGTAGAAAACGAAGTGTCATTGTGTACACTTGTTTCGGGAGACCTTAAGAAATATGTCGAGGCAAAAGACTTTTCCAAACTGTTTATCCAGGAATAAAAAGAAGGTGAAAGCTCATGACAAAATGGATCGTTTTGGCAGTGGCAGTCATAGCGATGCTTGTTGCATCAGGTTGTGGCTACCAAGAAGGCATAAGGCAACCTGACAGGCAAAGCTACATATGGTTTAGTGGCGAAACCAAAGATGCCGTGGCAATCATTGACGACAATGAGCCGTTTAAAGTGGAACAGACTTCCTATGTGGATAGCGAAACAGGGGAGAGGGTATCCAAACAGGGGCGTACGCTGTATCAGGTAAAGCCGGGCAAGCATGAAATCGTAGTCAAAAAGGGTGGGACAGGTGGTTGTACATCGCGATTTGATGATCGGTGCGGGTGCAACCAAGGAGGTGCGGGTTCCATGAAATCAAACATGATAAAAATAATGGTGAGTTTGGCGGCCGTTCTGTTTTGCTTCGGCTGTTCAGCGAAAAAGCAGATGTATTACTTTGGGGATTACTCTGACTCTCTGTATCATTCCAAGAAAAATCCGGGTGTCGAGTCTTTAGCTAAGCACAAAGAGGAGCTGGAAAATATTGTTGAAGAATCGAAAAACCGAAATCTGCGGATTCCACCAGGTGTTTGTGCTGAGTTAGGTTACCTGTATGCTGCTAATAATAATACGAAAAAGGCAATTGAACTTTTTCAGATGGAAAAGCAGACTTACCCTGAATCAACGATTTTGATGGAAAGATTGATCATGCAGGCTGAAAAACGGGCTTCGGATGATGACTCTTCTAAAAAAACATCTGTAGAGAAATCGATCGAGCAAGAAAAATCTATTGGGGGAAGCACAAATGAGTAAGTTAATGAAAAGGATGCTGGTTTCAGGCATATTGCTGGCAGTAGCGGTCATAGTTGCCGGGTGTGCTCCTAAAGCTACAACCAAGGGCGAAGAGTTTCCCCTGATGTATGAAGAAACACCTTTAACAATTTTAATACTACCCCCGATGAATGAGTCAACAGCAGCCGAGGCAAAGCAATATTATGGGACAACAGTTCAAGAGGTGTTGTCATACTGGGGATATTATGTATTCCCGTACGAAATTACATCCGACATTTTAAAGATGGAAGGTATTTATGACGCAGAGTTAATACGTAGCGTACCTTTGGCGAAATTTCGGGAATATTTCGGTGCCGATGCCGTGCTGTATACGACTATTAAAAAATGGGATCTGAAATATATGGTCTTGGCAGCGAATCTGACAGTATCTATTGATGAGGAGTTAATATCAACAAAAACGGATCAGACGCTTTGGGCATATAACGGAACGGTAGTAGTTGATTTGTCTGGAGGCAATACAGGTGGAGGACTCGCAGGGTTGATTGTTAAAGCAGTTATAACTGCAGCCAATTCAGCCATGGCCGATTATGTTCCCTATGCAAGGCAGGCAAACCGTCGTGCACTCTCATCCTTTCCATTCGGCAAGTATCACCCGGATTTTTTGACAGACCAAAGCATGCAGTTTATAGATCAGACACCTGAAGAAGCAAAGTAAATATCCGGGTCCAAAGGACCTGGTTTTAAACCACCAAACAAATGATTCCAGCATGTCACAGACGACACGTCCGGACGTTCCTGGCAGCCTTCTTCTTTGCCATATGGCTCTCCTTCTCCTGCAGCCACTACAATCATGACCTTCAAAGCATGCCGCCCACCGATTCAATTCGAGTCGATGGAACCCTCGATTTCGTATACCTTGACGGTTCTGTTGCCACATCCATTTTTGTAGAAATTGCAGATACACCCGAGACCCAAATGAAAGGGCTCATGGAACGGCACGCATTGGCGAACACCCAGGGGATGCTGTTCGTTTTCGAAAGTTTAAAACCGCGGAAATTCTGGATGAAAGACACACCGGTTCCGCTGGACATCATCTTCGTCGGATCAGATGGATGCGTCGTTCATATTGCCGAATCGACACCCCCCATGTCCGACCAGCGCGTTACATCAGGGGAACCCGTCAAATATGTCGTTGAAGTGAGGGCTGGTTTTGTAGAACGCTTCAACATCAACAATGAAACATGCATTCAGTGGCAGCGCCGATAACCAAATCGTTATTTGCCATTTTGTAGTAGTTAAATATTCTGCCATTTTTCAAGAACTGTTTTCACTTGGGGAGCATTTAATGCAACAGACCAACTGGCATGTGATCACCGGAGCGCCCTGCTCGGGTAAAACCTCTGTAATCTGTGAACTTGAACGACGCGGTCACCCGGTGGTGCACGAAGCTGCAAGGGCATATATCGATGAAGAATTGGAAAAGGGAAAAACCATGGCCCGGATTAAAGCGGATATATTAGCATTTGAGCGTCACATTTTGTATCAAAAGATTGAGATTGAACAATCTCTTTCTAAAGACGCAACGGTTTTTTTGGACCGGGCCATTCCGGACAGCATCGGTTATTATCTTCTGGAAGGATTAAATGCGGACGACCCGATTCAAAAAAGCGGGCTGTGGCGATATAAAAACATATTTTTCTTTGAAAGAATAACCTTTGAAAAAGATACGGTACGATCGGAAGATGACGAGATCGCGGCAGCCCTCGACGGCCTTTTAAAAAAAAGCTATCAAATGCTGGGCTATGAGATTATTTCCGTTCCACTGATGACGGTCGAAGATCGGGTCGATTTTATCCTGACCCAAATCTCTCATGAAAAATCCGGCTCCCGCCTATAAAAAGAAAAAGGTACGTGTTCAGGGAGTGCTCAGAAATACGTTTCGGGCGCCACCGATATAAAGGACCAGGTTCTTATTCAAGCATCGATTTTAACCGACTTCAGTTACCTTATCGACCAGCAAAGCTGGAAGATGAAGATATTGGGTGGTTGACCGCTTTTGATCGATGTCATCATATACCCGCCGCACCTGTTTGCGTGTTAAGCCTGTTGCACGACCCGCAATCTCAGGATCGATATTGTTATTCTTTGCATAAAGACAGATGTCCATTTTATCATAGGGAAGTGAGAAGTAAAATTCGTCTTGCCCTTGGGGAAGTGAATATGTGTCAGTGGTTGGAATACGAACAATTATTTCTTCGGGGATGCCAAGATATTCTGCCAGCTGGTAGACCTGTGTTTTATACAGATGCGCAATCGGCTTAATATCGGCAGCACCGTCACCGCATTTTACAAAAAATCCCTGATCATACTCCAGTCTGTTCGGGGTTCCGATCACCGCATAGTTCAAACGGTCAGCATGATAATATTCAAGCATTTTTCTTATTCGCTGTTTGAAATTGGTTGCAGCAACTATCCCAAGATATGCCTTTAGCGGTAGGCGTTTTTTTATTTCTTTTCCGTCTGGATCCTTTGCAACAATCGAGAAAACAGTAAACCCTTTTTTTTCGATAACATTCGGCGTGGTCAATTTCGACCGCCATCCGGCTCCATATCCATGAATAACCGAACGGACTGCATCATCATACTTTTCATAAAAACCGACGGTATTCAATATCCCGGTGATGTCTTCATATACGGTCTCTATGCCCAAAAGATCTGCCACCATATCGCTGAAGGCAGCTGTTTCATCGGAAGAATGCTTTTCAGGCATTTGGAGACCCACAACCCGGTCCTTACCGATTGCCCTTACGCACAGCGCCGCACATACACTGCTGTCAATACCTCCGGAGATCGCAACAACTGCGCCTCTTCTTTTTAAACGAACAGATAGAAAACGACGCAGCGCAGTGACGATCTTCTCTGTTTCCTGAGAGCAGTCGAGCTTCAAAACATCTTTAGACAACGCAGAATTCTTGTCCATATGATTGGTCTCTCCATATTGATTTAATCCTATAGTTCACAGTAAATTACTACGGCTTCACCTTCGGCACCCCAGGCCGCCTCGCCTTGCCAGTCCGCCATCAGCTGCGCCTCAGGCAAATGCCGGGCGGGCTTGGATGGCGGGCGAGCTTGGATCACCGGGGGGGCATCCTCGACTTTCGATCAATTAGGGTGTTAAGAGGTTCAATTAGAGTCGAACGTCTTAGGTGCGAATATCCTATGGGCGGCGTTTGGATCCTGGCCTGCGAAATTTTCGGCGGATTTGCTCTTTTTCCTCAGGAGGCAACGCGTTCCATTTTCGGAGCTTTTCCCGGGTTCGCTCCCGTTCTTCCGGAGGAAGTTTTTTCCATTGCTGAAACCGCTCCTGCATAAGTTCGCGTTCTTCAGAAGGAAGCTGTTTCCACCTCTCCATGCGCTGACGCAAGATTTGCTGTCTTTCTTCGGGAATCGACTGCCATTGCCGATACTTTCTCTTGAGCATCTTTTTTTCTTCAGGAGACAATTTCTTATAACCTTTTTTGTAGTTTTTTACCTGAAGAAGCAATTTTCTCCCCCGGTCTGTTCGAGGGTAAGTTGTTTGGCGATCCCGGTAGTCGATAAACTTCCGATGGTTTGATGCAGTCTTTTTGTAGGTCTTTTGTGTTCCATAGTACTGATCCGTTTTGTTATACTTTTTCGATCGGCTAAAGCTTAAGGTTGGAGAAGAGAGGATCATTATAAGTACAAAAGCTAAAACAACCGTCAACGGCTTCAAGTATTTTAACGATCTGTATTTGTCTCTTTTCATCGTCGATATATCCAGAGTATCTTTAATCCCGAACATACTCATGAAAAATGGGGCCTTATATCGTGACGTTTTTCCTACCCATCACTTGATCCAATTTTTCGAGAGTGTCCATCTCTTCCAATAAATCCAGGTTTTCAAGAATGTCAATATGTTTAACGATCATTCTTTCTTCTACGCCGATGTCCGAAGCTATCTTAACCGTTGGTGATTGTTGAATTCCCCTTACACCGAACCACGCAAAGGCCACGACCAACATACCGCACACAGCCGCCACATGCATGGGTTTGACATACCCTGCCAAAAACGGATTTCGCCACCACGCCCTGTGGTGTTTCTCTGTGAGTTTCTCTGTAATGGCGGTATGGAGTACCCGGGCGCTCTCACGGGAAAGCAACGATTCCGGCATGGCTTCCTTTACATTTTCAAGCAGATGGATCAGACGTTTTTGCTCCTGCAAGCAGGCTTTGCATGTCGCAAGGTGATTCTCCCATTTAAGCTGTTCTTCAGGACCCAACTCCCCGTACACTTCCAACCAGAGTGTCTCTTGCCAATGGCGACAATTTTTCATACACACACCTCCTATGGCTGGACCCATTCCTGTAAAGCATCTCTCAAAAAATGGGTGGCACGGAAGAGATGACTCTTGACTGTTCCCTCCGCCGATCCCACAATCTGAGCAATTTCCCGTATTTTCATTCCATGGAGAACTTTCAACTGAAAAATGACACGTTGTTTTTCAGGGAGCGTCTCCAAGGCCTGACTGATTTCCTGGGCAAGCTGTTTGCCACTTAATGCAGTCATAGGATTAGAATTTACCCCCGGATCCGGATAATCCTCATCCATCTTTTTTGAGTCCGTTCGCTCACGCCGATCATGCCGCCAAAATGTAAATATTTTCTCCCATCTTTTGCGGCGGCGCCGACTGTCTAAACACGTATTTACGAGAATGCGATAAAACCAGGTATAAAAAGACGATTTTCCTCGAAAGTTTTTTAAACTCCGGAAAGCACGTAGAAAGGCCTCTTGGGTAAGTTCTTGGGCTTCTTCGCTATCCCCGGAGCACATATTGTAAGCGATGGCATATGCTTTTTCCTGATACCGTCGGACAAGAATTTCAAAAGCCGATGGATCATCATGCTGCGCCCGAGCAACCAACTCTTTATCTTCCAATGACATAGGGGAGTCATCCCGTTCGGCTTTTGGGTTCGGCCCTGCTCCATTTACCGCTCTTGCCGCACTATTATACAAAAGCCAATCTCCAAATCTCATGCCTCGCTGACTGATCTTCTCTCCCCGAAAACGACAGTACCCCTGTACGGATTGGCCCGGATAAATCAAAAAAATTCTATTCAGGGATTGAAGTCTAATATTTAACCTACTATTTACCTTAAGTTTTCTTACGGTGCAAGTGATAATCCAGGCCATACCGTTCTGTCGAGCATTGACTCGATTCGTGTTTGAACTCAATTTAGATTTTTATTTCATATTTTTAGACGTTTATGCGGCAAAAAGGTTTACCTGGCAGGCACTCGGTTTCAGCTTTGATCCCAACCTGGCTTAACGTGTTGAAACGCTTTTGTATTTTTTAAAAAACCCTATGTTTCTTGACACACAATTTTCACTTTAGTATAAATTACAGTAACTACTCAGGTGGATAGACTGAAGGTTGAAGGCTTTTAGGGACAAATCATGCGCGATCACACAAAACTTAGGGCATTTGAGCTGGCTGACGAGGTAGCAGTATTGGTTTATCGGGTGACCGCAGGGTTTCCGAGAGAAGAGTTGTATGGTCTAACTTCTCAAATGCGGCGAGCAGCGGTTTCGGTTCCTTCTAATATCGTTGAAGGTTGCGCACGTGACAGTCAGGCAGATTATTTTACGGGTGAGTAGACTGAAGACTGTTAGATCACTTCAGCCTTCAGTCTTCAGCCTAACAACCTGTTAATCAGCTAAGTTTGTCGAAGCGTTTGGGGTTCTTGCGCAACCAGGATTCATCTCTGCTTGAAGCAAAGATTGTCGAAACAGAAAAGGTCTTGAATGGTTTAATTCGAGCGTTGCGAGATAATTGATATACTTCAGCCTTCAGTCTTCAACCTAAATACCTGAGTAGTTACGTGACAGACTCTAATCCGAATCTCTCATGCAGAACTTCAAAATTATCATCGAGTACGATGGCAGCGCTTATCACGGTTGGCAGCGTCAGCCCACAGATCGAACCATTCAGGGCGAAATTGAGAGCACACTAATGACCATGACAGAAAATAGGGTCACCCTGATCGGTTCCGGCAGGACGGATGCCGGCGTTCACGCCTATGGCCAGGTGGCCAATTTCCGATGCAACACATCACTGGGTGCTCAAGTTTTTCAAAATGGGCTCAACAGTCTTTTGCCCGAAGATATTGTCGTAACGTCGTGCGAAGCGGTTCCTGAAAAGTTTCACGCTCAATACGATGTAAAAAGCAAAACGTATCATTACAGAATTTTGAATCGACGACTTCCTGACGCCATTTTCCGGCGGTACGCCTGGCACATCCGGAAAAAACTCGATCTGAATGCCATGCGGAACGCACTTTATTATATTGTCGGCCGCCATGATTTCAAAGCATTTGAAGGGTCGGGAAGCCCCAGAACCAGTACTGTCCGCTGTGTTATGAATGCAGATTTTGTGGAAACCGATAATGGATATCTGGTTTTAAAAATAGAAGGCGACGGGTTTCTTAAATTTATGGTGCGCAATATTGTGGGGACACTTGTGGATGCCGGTCTTGGTAAGATTACCCTCAACGACTTTAAGCGCATACTCGCTTCAAAGGATCGTAACCTTGCTGGGATAACTGCGCCCGCACATGGATTGTTCCTGATGGAAGTCAAATATTAACGGGCTGCTTCCCAAATCATTTTTCGCCGGCGCCGAAGCGTTTCCTTACCCGCTCAAAGAGACGGCTGTTTGGGCAACAGCCGGTTAAGTTTTCATCTTTTGTATCTGCTCATTGTAATATGCAATAACCTCTCTTCGATTCAGCATTCCGATCAGGATACTATGATCTTCGTCTTTTACCACAGGAAGGCTGTCGATATTTTTTACGGTAAATTTTTGCAAAACCGCATTCAAATCTTCCGAAGGTGTTGTTAATATGATGTCAAAGGTGGCAACATCATTCATCACCACGAGATTCCCGATTCCCCGAGTAAAGAGAACTGCCCGAATATCCGTACTGGAAAATATCCCCGCCAGCCTGTTATGCTGATCGACAACCGGGAAGTAGTGCTGCTTTGTCTCAGGGAAAAATTCTCTGAAATCTCCAAACGTCATGTTCTGGGGAATGACGTCCACCTTTTTCACAAGATGCATCAGGTCTTTCACTCTGATGGCCTGCAGAATATCCACGAAGAAATCTCCTGAATGGGCCGGAGAGTTGATCTTGCTTTTGACCTGTTTTTCATAAATGGTCCACTTGCGCGCTGCAAGATAAGATACCGAACATACCAGAAGGCTGGGAAGAAGCAGATGATACGAGTTGGTCATTTCGCTTACAAATATGATGGTTGAAATGGGCGTATTTGAAACCGCTGTGAAAAACCCTGCCATGCCCACCACAACAAACGCCCCGGGCTCGGTGACGATGCCGGGCATAATCAGATGAAACATCTTCCCTACCACACCGCCCGTGGCGCCGCCAATCACAACGGATGGACCAAAAACCCCGCCGCTGCCTCCGGAACCGATGGAAAAAGATGTGGTCAACACCTTACCAACAGCTAGAAAAAGTAAAAACGGAATTGTCAGTTCATTGTGTATGGCTTGCTGAACAAACCCGTACCCAAAGGCCAGGGTCTGGGGTAAGAAGAAGCCCACCAGTCCGGTACACAGTCCTCCGATGGCAGGTTTGAAATGATTGGGTATTTTGATGGCCTTTGAAACTTTGATGACACCATAAAACGCTTTAACGTAAAAAATCCCCATTCCCACAAGAACAAGGGAAAGCACCAGATAAGGCCCCAATTCCAAAGGATTGCGGAATATAAAATCCGGTGATTCGAACAGAGACCCCCATCCGAATACCAGACAAAACAGACAGTAGGCAACCACCGAGGAGATCCCGGCAGGGATAATAACTTCAGGTTCGAACTCCGGATCGCGGTACAACACCTCGGCGGCAAAAAGCGCGCCGGCCAACGGAGCGCGAAAGATACTCCCAACCCCGGCCCCGACCCCGGCAGCCATCATGATCCGCCGTTCCCGGTCTGACAGTTTCAATACTGTTGCCAGAAATGAGCCAAAGCCTGCTCCGATTTGAGCGATGGGGCCTTCCCGACCGCCTGAACCACCGGTGGTC
>PVMK01172393.1_pt1 | contig 25859 bp, 22 predicted proteins | sample 1853481 | NCBI WGS metagenome assembly PVMK01 (sample SAMN08533507, study PRJNA380276) | Marine sediment metagenome, whole genome shotgun sequencing project.
CTCGGATTACAAAGTGGATGGTATCGATGCGGATTACATGAGTGGGGCAATCATTCGAGGAAACCGGTTCTTCGGTGGTAAATGTGATAATTCAGACGCCATTGATGTCGGTCATGGCAGCCGCAATATTCTGATTGAGAACAATTTGATCGTCGGCTTTATCGACAAGGCCATTTCGGTTGGCGAGAAGGCAGAAGCTGTTATTAACAACAATTTTATTGCAAACTGTGCAATAGGCGTCGGCGTCAAGGACCGTGGCCGGGTGACCATCACAAAAACTACTTTTTATCAGAATGACTATGCGGTGAAGGTCTACGAAAAGGTTCCCGGACTTGGTGGTGGCGATGCCAAAATCGATCAATCCATCATTGCTCTCAGTCAAAAATCCCCAGTTGAAGTCGATGCGCTGTCATCAATCGAAATTTCAAACAGCCTTTGCGATAGTCAGCTTCTGCCGGGCAGCCATAACTATCAGGGCATCCCGAAATTTGTAGATGTTGCGAATTATAATTTCAACCTCAAGGGCGTAGATGCAATGCCAGGGGCGCAGTTGCCGTCATCGCTGGAGGATCTTGGTGCGAAGTTATAGGTGTTGCCGCAGCGACGATAAGCTGTAAGTCAGGAGCTTTAAGCTAGTCGCTAATAAAAAAGGCCACCAGGAAACCCTGGTGGCCATAATTTTGAGATGAATCCTATTTACTTAGCGATATCCAATTCTCGTTTCTTGGTGTAAAGCATGCGAATCTGTTCGTACTCGAATGGCGAGCCGGAACCGTAGTAACGGAAGGGGATGCGCTTGCGTTTATCGACAGCAGCTACACCGGTGAAGACCAGGGTTGTCGTGTCATCATCCACCCAGGCCGGAGGCCCGGCAACCGAAAACGCCACTGCATCGGTGACCAGTCCAGTGGTGTCACGCAGGTTGGATGGCCCGAAGACTGGCAGGACAATATACGGGCCATGGCCAACCCCATAATGTCCCAGGGTCTGGCCGAAGTCTTCCGGCTGCCGACGGAGTCCCCAATGTGTCGCCGGGTCCCAGAGTCCGGCAACGCCGACCGTGGTGTTAATGACAAAACGACTCAGGGTGATACCGGTTTTCTTGAGTTTTAACTGCAGCAGGTTGTTGGTGAAGTTGTTGAACTCGTAGACATTGTCGACAAAGCTGGAGACCCGATCCTCGGCATAGTCTGGCATGATGAACTGGTAAGTCGCGACAATCGGCAGAAAAAGGAATTTGTCAAAGTAGTAGTTGAAGCGATAAGTCCCCGCGATTAAATCCTTCGATTGGGTCGAACACTTCGATATCCAGTTTCGTCCCTTCAGGAACCAGGTCGGCTTGCTGGCGTATTGCCGGCTCAGTGTCCGGACCCGTTCTGGGCAATGTCGTACAACCGCCCAGAAATACAACGCTCAACAGAGCCACTAAAATAACCATTTTAAATTTATGTAATAACATCATTGATCAGCCCTCCTGCCCGGCAAAAAAGTCCACCATGAAATCCACCACATCCTGGTGGTTCATGTTGCCGCAATGCCCACCTGTCGGGAAAATCTTTGCCCTGTCTCCAAAAAGCTGCTCTAGGTAGCCAATCTCCCCGGGTGCCAGAATGATGTCGTCCTCGTTACCCAGCAGGCCAATCTTTCTGGCGCTTTTCAGGTAAGGCTCGATACTGCGCAATGACAGCATCTTGATCATCTTCTCTTCGGTCAGCGACGGATCGCTTTTCTGGAAGAAAGGTACAAAATGTTGCTGGAAATAATCTTTGAAGCTGGTCCTGTTGGCGACTACGTAATAGGGCGCCAGCGCTGTGGAGTTTGACATCTCAACGTTTTTCGGCGTGATAAACCCGCCGCCCTTCATGACGTCGGACGCAAAGATCATGCTGGCTGAGTCGGTGCGGAAAGAGATCCCCACCAGTGCGGCCAGGAAATCTTCGCGGGGCGGGAAGCGCTTGTAGGCTTTATAGATGTAATCGCCGTTCAGCTCGAAATAGCCCATCTGCTTCTCGGCCTCGGCCAGTTTTTTCATGACATTATCGAACCAGGCATCGAAGTTGTTGATGCCTCCCGGGATGTTTTCGAGCATCCCATCGAGGATGTTGACAGAGGTATAGAGATTGACTGGAGGGTTGATCAAAAGCACGCGCTTGAAGTCAAAAACCTTTTTCTCTTCGTCGAGCATCGAGACAAATGCCGACTGAATGCCGCCGAGGCTGTAACCGGTCAGGTGGTAGCCCGAGACCTTGATGTCATCTTTCACCTTTGCCATCGCTAGTTGCATCACATTGTAGAGATCCTTGGCGTCCTCACGCAGGTTGCCTGGTGTGATGGGGCTTGAGGAGTTGACGATAAAATGCATGTGGGTTGGCGAGGTGATTGATATGACATGGTAGCCGGCCTGGTATAAGGCCTTCTGCATATTGACCATCTTTGGTGAATTATGTCGGGCCCCGGTGCCGGCAATGATGAAGATCAGCGGAGCTTCTTTCTTCTGGTAGGTCAGTGAGCAGACCAGCCCGTCTTCGTACCAGAAAACCTTTGGAATCTCCCGGTCAGGGAACGGGTAAACCTTGAAGGTCTTGGTCGGCACTTTGTCAGGAATGTCAGCCTGGTAATACGGTGGCAGTTCCATAACGGTTGCTTCCAGTGGGTTGACATAAGGATAGAAGTACGGTTTGTCTACTGCTATTGCAGCAGTCGGAAGTCCCAGTAACAGGGATAACACTATGCTCGTTAACCAAGGTCTCATGATTTCCTCCATGGCTGATATATCAATTCGCTAGAGATTTTCATCGGCATTTAATGCAGCAACCCGGCTTCTTTGAAATAGCGCTCTGCGCCAGGATGCAGAGGAACAATGAGTCTCGTGGACAACTTCTCAGGAGTCAGATTGGCAAAGGCCGGATGCTGTTGTTTAAACAGGTCGAAGTTCTCAAAGACTTCTTTGACGATATGGTAGACGACTTCTTCATCCGTATCAGAATTGCAGAACAAAATCGCCTTGACGCCTATCGTACGGACTGGCTCCTTGTTTGCTATCTCCGTGTAATAATCGATCGGGATGACCCTTTCGCCGAGATCCTCTCTTTGGTTAGTCATGGAATCAATTAATTCCTGACCCGGTGCAACGATCATAATTTTGCGGTCACCGTGCGAGGCTTCCTTGATTGAAAGATTGGGATGACCGACCGTGTAGAAATATGCATCAATATCACCTTGTTGCAGGCGTTCGGTGGCTTCGTAGGTTGGCCTCTCACTAATGGTCAGGTCCTTGTCCATGTCCAGGCCAACAGAACTGAGTATGCTTCTGGCCTGTATGTTGTCTGTCGAGCCAAGTTCACCAATATCAACCGTCTTGCCTCTGAGGTCCTGCAGGGAATTAATGTTAGCGTCAACGGCCGCAACGATCGTAAAGGCCTCCGTGTAGAGGCCAAGCACGCTCCGCAATTTATCCTGTGGTGTGTCTTGCCAATAGTGCTCGCCGTTCTTGGCAAAATAGAGGGCATTCGCTTGCGCGATACCAAAGCTGGCCAAACCGTTTGCAACGTCATCGATGTTGGAAATAGAGCCCTCTGATGCTTCAGCAATCAAACGGAGATTGTACTCTTTAAGCTTTCTATTGTGCATTTTGGCCACGGCGCTGCCTGCCGCGTAATAGACCCCGGTGATATTGCCGGTTTTGATGGACTGCATTGGTTCATCGAAAGCCATCAGGGATGATGGGGAAATGGAGCTTGTGAAAGTTGCCAGAAACAACAGCAGTAACAGACGTGCGACGAGTGACATCAGACCCTCCCAGGAAGAAGATGTATAAATGGAACTTTTTTGAACTGTAAACAACTCAGGTGATACCAACTACTTATAACAGATTTATACGGGATATCTAGCGCTAGAACGGTTTTTTAAAAATCCCGGGGAAATGTATCAATAGCAAAATTAAAGTGTGGCTAGCATCAGACCGCGAACCGCAACAATGGCGACGATTGACAAAGCGCAATCGCTCATTCGTCAGTCGTCAACCCACGGCGATATTCATGTAGCATCGCCTTGATCTGCGTGGCATTTTCCGGTCCACAGCGGAGCAGGATTTTACGGCCGGCCGAGAGCTCCTCCAGAGCCGGGTCGGCGTAGAGATAGAGGGCTTTCGGCTGAACCAGATAAATTGGCCCGGAGACTGGCGGGGTGGTCAGCAGGTGGTCGATTACTGCAACCAAGCGGTCGTTGAAGTAGGCGTCCGGGTAGCCGAGCTCCTGGTAGGCTTTCTGGAAGAGGGGGTAAAGGAGCTTATAAACAGCCAACACCTGTGCTGTGTCGAGTGCGGAGAGCATTTTGACCAGCGGCGTGTAGCGCCGGTAGTTGGCCGGGTCAATCGTCAGCTGCTCGCGTTCGCCGCTGGCCAGAAATTTGCCGGGGGTTTTCTTGAGGGGGCGATGGGTTGCGGGCAACTGCGGGCGCGGCAGATTGTCGACCATGACCACAAAACGTTCGATGAAATGTTCGAGGATAAAGAAACGATCCAGCTTCTGGTTGGCGAAGAGTCTGGCGAGAATCTCTGCCATTGCTGCGTCACTCTGCTTTAGCTCAGGCAATGGTTGCTCCGGGTCGATGATCGGCTCGGCGGTTTTCAGCTCTTCCGGTGTCGTGGTGACCGGGTGCTGGATCATCGGTTTCGCTGATGGTTCACTGGCAGGCGGTGGTACGACTTGTACAGGAAGCTGTTCCTCCGGGCTATAAAACTGCCAGTATCCGATGGCGATAATCATGCCGATAACAACGAATCCAATTCGAAATGGCCACTCTTTCATAGTTCCAGTCTCCTGCGAGTGTTTTGCTCTCTTAGACGTGCTTTAACAAGCATGGGACAGTCCCCAAACCCCAGGGACAGCCCCTGTGGTTTGCCAGCTCCCAGCCCCCGGCTCCTTACAACATTAACGTCAATCGACCGTCCGTCAACCTCCCCACAGCAAAGCTGACCACCAGGCGCTGACTACGATACCGATGGCTGCCAGCGCCAACAGGGCGTTCGCCATTCTGCCTGGCCGTCCCCAGCTTTCCACTGCCAACTCTGCGCCAAATCCAAGCGGCAGGCCGAAGAGAAAGCCAAAGAGGTGGGCGCCGATATCGGTGTTTTCGCCACCGGCACCGAGCATGGCGAGCAGGCCGAGGGCGGCAGCGACTGGTAAGGTCCAGCGCCGCCGTGGCCGCAGATTGTGACGATAGCGTACCATGCTGATGGCAGCGAGCAGGCCGACCGCACCAAAGATCGCCGTGGAGGCACCGACGGCCTGGTGCGCCGGGTTCTGCAACCAGGCATTAACCAGATTGCCGAGTCCGCCAGTGGCCAGCAGCAGTAACCAGGCGGGTCCGGAGCGCAGATCACGGCAGAGGCGGGAGATGAAGACGCCGCCGATCACCAGGTTGCTGAGCAGATGTTGCCAGTCGGTATGCAGGGTGAGGGCGGTGACCAGTCGCCACCACTGGCCGTCCATGATTTTGCCAGCGTGAGCGTTGCCAAGGGCTTTCCAGCTGACCGGATGGTGCCCGGCCAGGTTGATGTTGTGCAAAGTAAGATTATAAAAGATGCCGCTGCCGATCAAAGCCCAGATGGTTGTGGTGCGATTGTCGATCAGCGGTGTGTCCTGTGGCGGAGGGGGAGGCCAGCCACGGTTTTCGCTTTCGTATTGGCGTAGCTCCCTGCTGGCTCTTGTCAGTGTCTCTCTCGGAACCAGCAGTTGCCAGCCAAAACCACGTCGTTCAGCACGCCATGGAATGTGGCGTGATTCCAGAACCAGGGACCAGCTGCGCATCTGGCGCCGTGATAGGGTGATGGCTGACGAATCCTCCAGTCGCGATGGCAGGGGTTGCCATTCTTCAGGTTTCTGCTGCGGAGGGATTATGTCGATAGTTCGCTCAGACATGATTCGCCTATCATCGCAAATTGTCGGCTCCACGTCATCCCCGATCGCCATTATAGTCGAGCACTTGACTCCCGACAATCGCTGTGATAGTTACTTTATGGTAACCTCACCATAAGGAACTCCTATGTCATCATTGACCGAACGCCAACAGCAGGTCTATGATTTTCTGGCTGCTTATCTTGCCGAAAATGGCTATCCGCCGACCTTGCAGGAGATTGCGAAACATCTCCAGATTTCCGGCAATCTCGGTGTGCTGCGTCACCTCAAGGCTTTGCAGCGCGAAGGGTTGATTACACGCAACCCCGGTAGTTCCCGCTCCATTACTCTGGTTGATCGTGTCGCTCTGGCTGGTCATGCTGGAATCGGGGCAATCGCCCTGCCGCTGGTCGGTACGGTGCGGGCGGGTCTGCCGCAATTGGCAAGGGAGGAGATTGAAGCGCATATCAGCGTGGATCCCTCACTGGTCAAATCGCAAGATTCTTTTCTGTTGCGCGTCAAAGGCGATTCGATGATCGAGGCGCATATTGTTGAAGGTGACCTGGCAGTGGTGCGTCCGCAATCAACCGCAGAAAATGGCGAGATTGTGGTTGCCCTGATTGATGGCGAAGCAACCCTGAAACGTTTTTTTCATGCTGGCGACCACATTCGCCTGCAGCCGGAAAATGCCAACCTCCAGCCGATTATTGTGCCTGCTGACACGCAGGAGGTGACCATTGTCGGCAAGGTGACCGGTCTTTGCCGGGTTCTGGAGTAGCTGTTATACCTTCTGTTGATAGCAACCTTAGGGCTGACAGCAATCTCCGGGTCGGCGTTATCCACGGCCCGGGCAGTCGCATTACTCCCGTCTGGTTCGATCTGAAACGTCACAAAAATACGATTCGCGAAATCACCAACATCTGGCGCGACCGGCAGGGTGAGAGGGTGCGCTTTATGAACTGGTTTATGACTTGGGTGAGACGAGTTGGGGGTTGGAGAAGATAGAGGCTTTTTAGGGCAAGGAACGCGGAACGCGAAGACCTGTTCAATAAAGACTCTGGACACGGATAAAAATCTGATTTACACGGATCAAATAAAAGCTGAAGCCTTATGGCTTGCCTGTAAATCCGTGTTCATCCGTGCAATCCGTGTCCTGTTTATCTTTAAAAAAGGAGTTGTTCAGTCTACGACTAAAGATTGTCATTGTCGAGGGTGGCATTGGGAGCCCAGCCTTTAAAACCATGGATCCTCGATAGAATCATTCGAGGATGACAAACGTTATTTGCAAATAATTCCGATTGTACTGAATAGTTACGATTTTTGTTTCTTTGCGTCTTGAGAGAGCGCAGCGAACGGGCGTTGAGATGCTTTTGATTTCCACGTTCCTCGTCCCGTCTTTTGAGATTTTATGAAAACCATCGTGCACGTCGGAATGTGGAGGTGCGGTAGAATCGGGAGCTATCAGTTGTCAGTTGTCAGGTGTTCGTTGTTAGCCTCTGTGGAACCAAACCCGCGAATAATCTGGCCTTCCTTGACCAAAGGGGCTTTTTGTGGTAGGGTTGCCTCTTTTATGGGAGATATAAATATAATGTTTAAAGTTGGCGATCGAGCTGTATACCCGGCACAGGGGGTCGGTATTGTTGAGAAGATTGAATCCCGAGAGTTTTGCGGTCAAACGCACGAATTTTATATCCTGCGTATCATCGACAACGATATGACCATCATGGTCCCGGTGGGCAACGCCCGTCAGGTTGGCTTGCGAACCTTGATCAGTAAAGACAAGGTTGAGACAATATACAGCGTCCTCGAGGAAAAGCAAACTGGCTCTTTGGCCATTTCTTCCTGGAGCCGACGGCAGCGTGAATACAACGACAAAATTAAGACGGGTGACCCCAAGGATGTAGCCGAGGTGTTGCGTGAGCTCTATCTGATCAAAGAATCGAAAGAACTCTCTTACGGCGAGAAGAAAGTCCTGGAGCTGGCGCGCAGGCTGCTGGTTAAGGAGCTTGCTCTTGCTGAGGGTATAGAAGAAGATATGGTTAAAGAGCGTCTCGAGAAGATGGTCAACTGATACGACAGCTCTATTGTTGATTTCAGGCCGGGTGCTGATGTGCACTCGGCCTTTTTAGTTGGTGCGCCAAGCACGGCGCGTGGTGCGCTAGCGGTGCTTGTCAGGCATGTGGCAAGATCATTAATAATGGTTTTCAAACGGCAATCAATACGGTAAAAATAGTACTTCAGGTGACGATTCTTGTTGTTAACAAGTGATTACAGGAAGACTTATGAATGTTCATGTGCTGGTTCCTGCTGCAGGCAGCGGCAGTAGAATTGGCGGCGACACCAAGAAACAGTATCTGGAGCTGGGGGGGGCTGCCTGTTTTAGTGCAGACCTTGTCGTGCCTTGCTGCTCTTCCTCAGATTACGGCCATTCATCTGATTGTTCCGGAAGCAGATATCGCATTCTGTCGAGCTGAATTGGTAGATCGCTACCGTTTGGAGAAAATTGATGGTGTGATTGCTGGTGGGGCTGAGCGTCAGGACTCGGTACGCAAGGGGTTGGAGGCTTGTGGTGCCGCAAATCAGGATGTCATACTGGTGCATGACGGTGTCCGGCCCTTTTTCCCAAAGGATCAGATTGGCCCGCTGCTGCAGTTGGCTGCTGTTGAAGGTGCAGCCCTGCTGGCTATCCCGGCACAGGATACAATCAAGGAGGTTTTTGACGGCCTGGTTCGGTCTACCCTCGATCGTAGTCTGCTCTGGCAGGTACAGACACCGCAGGCCTTTCGTTGTGAACGAATTCGTGATGCTCATCAACGTGCTTATGCCAGTGGCTATGTTGGTACCGATGATGCTTCGTTGGTTGAATGGTGCGGTTGGCCAGTAGCGGTTCTGGCCGGACATCCCCACAATTTCAAGATAACCACACCGGCAGACCTGGCTCTGGCGAGAGCCTTGCTGGCAACAGGAGAGGTGAGTCTGACATGATGCGTATCGGCCACGGTTTTGACGTTCATCGTCTGGTTCCTGATCGCTCTCTGGTCCTGGGTGGAGTCACAATTCCCTACGAATACGGATTATTGGGTCATTCTGATGCCGATGTCCTGTTGCATGCCGTCTCCGATGCGATTCTCGGTGCCCTTGGCCTTGGTGATATCGGCCGTTACTTTCCAGATACCGACCCTTCCTATAAGGGGATCAACAGCATGCTGCTGCTTGAACATGTTGTTGGCCTGGCGCATACACGGAAATTCCGGGTCAGTAATCTTGACACCACGATCATCGCCCAGAAGCCCAAGCTGGCGCCGCATGTCTCCGAAATGGTCACTAATCTGGCCAAAGTCTGTCAGGTGCCGAGTGGCTGTGTGAATGTCAAGGCCACGACCACCGAAGAGCTTGGTTATACTGGTCGTGGTGAAGGGATCTCTGCACATGCAGTGGTGCTGATGGAAGCCCATGAAAATATGTAATCATTCAGTACAATCTGGGCTATAGGTAAAGTCTGTCATCCCCGAATGCTTCTAGCGGGGATCCATGGGGTTAAAATCTGGATTCCCGATGACACCTCGGGAATGACAATTTTTAATTGTTAGCTGAATAGTTACATTAATAAAAACCTACAAGGAGTAACCGTCACATGAGTCAACCCGCTGTACAGTTGGGGCCCAATTTTATCCGTAACATCGTTGACGAGGATCTTGCCAGCGGTAAACATAAGAGTGTTATTACCCGCTTTCCACCGGAGCCCAACGGTTATCTGCATATCGGTCATGCCAAATCAATCTGTATCAATTTCGGTCTGGCCAGTCATTATCAGGGGCGTTGCCACCTGCGCTTCGATGACACCAATCCGGTCAAAGAGGAACAGGAGTATATTGATGCCATCAAAACAGATTTGCGGTGGCTCGGTTTCGATTGGGGAGAACACGAATATCATGCTTCGGATTATTTTGAGACTTTGTATGGTTATGCAGAAAAGTTGGTGGAAAAAGGGCAGGCTTATGTCTGTGATCTGAACCCTGCAGAGATGCGCGAATATCGCGGCACTTTGACAGAGCCAGGTAAGAATAGTCCTTACCGAAGCCGTAATATCGAGGAGAACCTCGATCTGTTGCGGCGTATGCGAGCTGGAGAATTTGCCGATGGTTCACGGGTGTTGCGCGCCAGGATCGACATGGCTGCACCCAACCTGAATCTTCGTGATCCGATTCTCTATCGTATCCTGCGTGCCACGCATCCACGCACCGGAGACGCCTGGTGTATTTATCCGATGTACGACTTTGCTCATGGCCAGTCGGATTCTCTCGAAAAGATCACCCACTCGCTCTGTACTCTGGAATTCCAGGACCATCGTCCCCTTTACGATTGGCTCTGTGACGCGTTGGAGATTTACCACCCACAGCAGATTGAATTTGCTCGACTGAATCTTACCTATACGATCATGAGTAAGCGTCGCTTGCTGGAGTTGGTTAACGAAAAACATGTCTCCGGTTGGGATGATCCGCGCATGCCGACCCTTTCTGGAATGCGTCGTCGTGGTTTCCCCGCTGCGGCAATTCGCACTTTCTGCGAACGAATCGGTGTCGGTAAGAGTGACAGTGTTATCGATATGGGTACACTTGAAGATTGTGTTCGAGAAGAGCTCAATTCCGTTGCACCGCGGGCTATGGGTGTGTTGCGTCCGCTAAAAGTGACTATCACCAATTACCCTGAAGGACAGGCGGAAGAATTTACAGCCCCTTGTCACCCCAAGGATCCTGCGATGGGAACGCGCACCATCCCATTCAGTCGTGAACTCTATATAGACGGCGATGATTTCATGGAAGATCCGCCCAAGAAGTTCTTCCGATTGGGGCCGGGCCGCGAAGTCCGTTTGCGCTACGGTTATATTATTCGTTGTGATGAAATCATCAAGGACCCTACCTCGGGTGAAGTGACGGAATTGCGTTGCAGTTACGATCAGGAGACTGGCGGTGGTATTTTGCCGGAAGGGCGCAAGAAGGTCAAAGGGATCATCCACTGGGTCTCTGCGGCGCATGCCGTGCCGGTCAAAGTTCATCTTTATGATCGGCTTTTCAGCGTCGCGAATCCAGCAGCAGAAAAGGATCTCGATTATCGAGAATTGCTCAATGCTGATTCCCTTGAGGTTCTTACGCAGGCACTGGTCGAACCAAGCCTTGTCGATGCTGTGCCTGGATCGTCATTCCAGTTCGAACGCCTCGGTTATTTCAGTGTTGATAGTAAAGATTCGCAACCGGGGAAATTGGTCTTTAATCGTAGCGTAACTCTACGTGACACCTGGGCCAAATCGTCCACTTAATTAGTTTCCGGGCAGAAACGTACACTGCACCCATCCAGAATTTCCGGATGGACACTTAAATTAAGGAACTTTTCCTGTCACTTATGCAGCGTCGATTGAAAATATATGTCATCGATGACGCCATGGAACTTTGCCAGGACCTGCGTGGTTGGCTGGGCCAGACTGATCATGAGGTGACCTGTAGCCCTGCCGGGCGCATCCTGATGCATACTCTGCTGGAGTATCAGCCAAATCTGATTGTTCTTGGTCTGACCCGTTATGCCGGAGAGGGCATGGCGATCTACCGCAGGCTTAGCAACCATCGTCAATTGCGCCTGGTGCCCATGATTGTGGTTAGCGATGATGCCAGTCTCGAATACGAGATGCTGGATGCTTTCGATTTTCAGGTGCGCCCCTTTGATCGTGGGCGTTTGCGTGTCTGTCTGGAGCGTCTCTCCGGCAGCCACAAATACCTGTCGGATATCTCCTTTACCGAACCTGAGCTGGCTGCGCTTAAGGGTTTTCTCCTCGAACACAGCGGCCTGCACTTCAGTCAACACAATCATCGTATCCTGGAGCGAGGACTGATGCGGCGGATTCAGGCGCTACGCATGAAATCTCTGCCAGCATATTTTCGCTATCTGACGGAAACCTCTGACAACTATGACGAAATAAGTAAGCTGCTCGGCTTATTGACTATTGGTGAGACCTCGTTCTTTCGCTACCGCTCGCATCGGGAAGCGTTCCTTCACTATGTCATTCCCAGGCTCATGCAACAGAACAAATCACACGCCAAGCTACGTATCTGGTCGGCGGGTTGTTCTACCGGGGAAGAGCCTTATTCGTTGGCGATTCTACTTCTGGAGAATTTCCCTGAACTGGTTGGGTGGGATGTCCAGATTCTGGCGACTGATATCAATAAGCGTTCCCTGCGCCAGGCTCGTGAGGGTGTTTATGGCGAGCGCTCGTTGCGGATGATGGAAGATTCGCTGCGGGAACGTTATTTTGAGAAGGTGGATAATCACTTTCTGCTTTCTACGCAAGTGAAGCGCATGGTGCGCTTTGATTATCTCAACCTGCAAACTGATAATTTTCCATCCAGCGATCATGCAATAGGGACGATTGATTTGTTGCTTTGCCGTAACGTGCTGATCTACTTCAAATTAGAAACGATTCGGCAGATTGTAGCTAAATTCAGTCAGGCTCTGAGGCCGCAGGGTTACCTCTTTATGGGTCATTCTGAGACGATGCAGAACGTCTCCGACCGGTTTCAGCGTCACCATCAGAACAGCGCATTCTTTTACCAACTGAAAGAGGCTGCTGCGAAAAAAAAGAGTGTCACGGCCAAGGTGTTGCCGGAGAGTCCCAGGCCGGTTGAAACGATTGCCCCGGTCTCCCCAAGAACTCGAGACAAGATGTCCGCAACAACAGGAGCCAAGGCCTCTTTGGCGCCTGTTGTTGCGAAAAAGAAAAATTCTGAACAAACCAAAAAGATTCCGTGGCGCGACCCTGAGCAACTCTATCGTGATGCTTTGACAGCTTTTGATCATGAAAGATTGACTGAGTCGAGCAAATTGTTTGAGCAACTCCTGGAAGAGCAGCCAACGAACCAGAAGGCGCTGGTTGGCAAGGGGCTGCTGCTGGCCAACCAAGGTAAGTACAGCGATGCCGAATCTGCTGTGCTCGTGCGATGCAAGAGGATGACTTGCTGCCGGAAGCCTGTCTGCTGCGTGGTTTGATCCTTGACATGGAAGACTTCCTCAAGCGTGCCCTGGTTGAATACCAGAAGGTTTTTGTGGTTGGATCACGCCTTTGTTATGGCTCATTACCTTACTGCGAAAATCCACGACCGTTTGTCCGATACCGAGAAAAGACAACGTTCACTACGGAATACTGTGCGTACTCTTGAACGGACTGCTGATCAGTCAATCATCCCTTTCTCCGGTGGACTCTCGCGAGGTGTTCTTCTCGAAATTGTACGTAGTGAACTTGCTGAGATCCCTGGAAACCTGTAACTCATAATTATTTCCCATCCTTTCCTTGCCCGCCGTTGTCTGCCTTTCTCAAGGTTTTCTTAAACACTGTTTATTGTTAGCCTGTAGCCTGTCTCTCATAAGTCAGTCGCTTGTTCATGAAAATCTTTAAAGTCTACTAACTTAGCTTTGTTTGACAAATATGAAACATCGTTATAATCTGCGGCTTAAATAGGTTCTGACAAATTTTTGAGAAATTGGTCCGGCTTGACTAGAGGAGTTGATCGCACATGCAAGACAAACAAGGTTACGAAATTGATCTAATCCTGCAGGAAATGCGTACTGATTACTGGCGCAATCTGGAAGCTGTGGCGGAGGATAGTGGGGGAGCCAAAACCGAATACCTGATCATTTGCTGTGGCAATAATCGTTACGGCCTGCCAGCAGGAAGCTGTCGTGAGGTGCTCAAGCTACCACGTCTGGTGCGTGTGCCCCGCCTGCCGGAGCATCTCCGTGGCATTTTTAACCTGCGTGGGGAAATTGTCGCTGTTACAGATATTTGCCCTCTGCTCGGTCAGGGTGCGCAAACTATTCATGAGAGTTTTCGTCTGGTTGTTGTTGAAGCGGGGAGCATCAAAACAGCACTGCTGGTGGAAGTCGTTGAGGGCTTGACCAAAGTGAGTGAGGAGCAGGTCGAACCTTTGGCAGATGGGGCCGGAGCAGGAGCTCGTGACTTGCTCGTCGGCAAGGTCGTTCAGGGTGAAGAGACTCTTGTGCTGCTGAGCCTGGATAAGCTTCTTGAACGACCAGAATTGACAGTTGATCAGAAGGAACAGGCTGAAGGCAATCATTGATCTGATTTTCCGGCCCGGATATTCTCTAACGAGGTAGTGAAACAATGATGAATCGAATCAGCGTAAAGATAGTGATGGCCCTGATCGGTGTATTGACAGTGATCATGGTGATATCGACCTACCTGATCGTGGAGCAGCGTTCCACCGTCCTGCGCGAGGAGCTGTTGGTCAAGGCAAGCGCCCTGGCCAAGATAGGTGCCAGTTCGATCGAGGGTGTTTTTGAAAGCGCACTGGCGTCCGGCATGTTTTATGAGGAACATCTGTTTGATGTCGACTACAAGGAGATCATCGAAGGGCCCCTGGCCGGTTCGGCAATTCCGAAGTATCACACGGCCTACGATCTTTATCTGGACAGGACGATCAAGGATTTCCAGGATACCTTTGCTGCTTCAGACCCGATGGTGGTCTTTGCCGTTCTGGTGGATCGCAACGGTTACCTGCCGACCCATAACAGCAAGTATTCAAAGCCTCTGACCGGTAATGCCGAGACCGACAAGGTCGGCAACCGGACCAAGCGCATCTTTAACGATCCCACCGGTCTTGCTGCAGCCAAGTATGACAACGAGGATGGTAAGGGTTATCTCCGCCAGACCTACAAGCGTGATACGGGTGTGACCATGTGGGATGTTTCGGCTCCGGTCTATGTGCGTGGCCAGCACTGGGGCGGCTTCCGGATCGGTTTTTCGATGCAGCAGACCGATGCAGCGATTATTGAGCTGCGCAATACCGTAGCCATGTCGATGCTTCTGGTCCTGTTCTGTGCTTCGCTGACCTGCCTGTTGGTGGTGGCTAGGATGATGCGTCCCTTAAAAGATCTGACCCACGCTGCAGAGCAGATTACGGAAGGCAGCCTGGATGTGCAGATAACAGTGACCTCGACTGACGAGGTGGGGCAGTTGGCTGGTGCTTTTAACAATATGACTCAGGTTATTTTGAAGAACATGCAGAGCGAAATCGATAAGAGCAACCGCATGGTGGTGAGTGTCAAGGAGGCAATCCAACAGCTCTCAACCAGCGCCAACGAGCTGATGGCCATCTCTGCGCAACAGGCGTCCGGTTCGACAGAACAGGCTGCCGCCGTGCAGCAGGCGACCACCACCTCGGAAGAGATTGCCGCAACGGCCAGGCAGGTTTCAGAGAATGCTGGACGGGTTGAATCTCTGGCCGATAATGCTGCGGTATCGAGCTCGGATGGTCAATTCGCTGTTTCCAGCGCCGTTGAAGGCATGTCACAGTTGAAAGATCAAGTCCAGTCAATCGCTGAGGCGATGCTGGAGTTAGGCGATAACTCGCAGAAAATCGGTGGCATCATCGACATTATTGATGAGATTTCTGATCAGACCAATCTTCTGTCATTGAACGCCGCGATTGAAGCTGCCGGTGCCGGTGAGGCGGGCAAACGTTTTTCGGTCGTGGCCAATGAAGTGCGGCGGCTTGCCGATCGCACTGCCGATGCGACCAACCAGGTCAAGGTTTTGATTGTGCAGATTCAGCAGGCGACCAACAGCACCATCATGCTGACGGAAGAGGGCTCGAAGGGTGTTGACGCGGCGAGCAGTCTGGTGGCGAACATTTCTGAGGCTCTGGAGAAGATCACAAGTGCCGTTACCGAGACGACCAGTGCGGCGAGTGAGATCAAGCTGATGACCCAGCAGCAGACCACGGCCAGCGAGCAGATGACGGAGACAATCGTTGAAGTTCGTGACGTTGCGATTCAGGTTGCGGCGAGTTCACAGGAGACAACCCAGTCGATCTCGGAGCTGACTTCACTGGCGGAACGTCTGCAGGATCTGGTTGAGGAAGACCTCTTGAGCCAGGCCAAGAGTCGTGTCCAGTCCAGTGCCAAAGAATTGGAGCGGATCCTGACGGAGTCAGTGGAAAGTGGACGATTCACTACGCCGGATCTTTTTGATGAGAATTACCAGCTGATTCCTGATACTGCTCCGAAGAAATATCACACCAAGTACGACAGCTACCTGGATCAGGCCATTCAGGCCTTTGAGGATGCTCTGCTGGAGGACAACCATGTCGTCTATGCGGTTCTTACTGATCGCAACGGCTACGTGCCGACCCATAATAGCCGCTATTCCCAGCCGTTGACCGGGGATGCGGAAAAGGACAAGCTTGGTAATCGCACCAAGCGGATCTTTGATGACCCTGTCGGCCTGGGTGCTGCTCACTACGATGGTACTGATGGTAAGGGCTACCTGCAGCAGGTGTACGAGCGTGATACCGGCGAGAAGATGTGGGATATTAGTGCCCCGGTTTTTGTCAAGGGCAGGCACTGGGGTGGCTTTCGAATCGGCTATCAGATGGATTAGTATCGCAGTTGAAACTGTAGTTTTTATTGAAAACCAGCTATGCGAGTGAGATGAAAAAGAGCAAGTACGTTAAAATATTTATCCGCGAGGCGGAGGAACACCTTGAGGCTTTACGCAAGGGATTCCTCGCTCTGGAAAAAGAGGGTGTGAGCGATGACCAGCTTAACGAATTGCTGCGCAGTGCCCATACTCTAAAAGGCTCGGCCAATATGGTCGATTTGGTCGAGCTTGCCGGTGTTGCTCATCGGATGGAGGATCTTCTCAAGGGCCTGCAAAATGGTGAACAAGAGCTCAGCTCGGATCTGATAGACGTCTTGCTGGTTGCCACTGATGCGATTGAGGCACTGATGGCGCAAGCTCAATCATCTGGCGGGATCAGCGTCAATGTTGACACGGTGGTCAAAGCTCTTGAGACCGGCACGATTTCTGAGGAACAAGCAGACGCTGGGATTGTACCAGACTATAAGGGGACGGAGCGCCGGACCTCTATACGGGCAAGTGTGGAGCGTCTGGATCAGCTGGTCAATCGCATGGGCGAAATTTTGCTCAGTCAGAAGGCGATGGAGGCACGACAGCAGCAGATGACAGATTTGTTACAGCAGATGGATAGTTCTGTGGGACAACTTCAGGTTGCTGATGACGATCATTCTTTGCGGTCACTCCGTAGTAATCTGGTCAACTTGATAAATGATTTTGAGCGTGACCGGTTGCAGCTTGGTTACCAGGCTGAAGATGTTTACCAGCGGACCATGGAGCTCCGCTTGCTACCTTTGGCAACCGCCACAGATGATTTCGAACGTTCACTACGCAATCTGGCCCGTACCCTGAAAAAAGAGGTGAATTTTATCGTTCAGGGCCAGGACGTGGAGCTTGATCGGAACATGCTTGATGCGATTAAGCCCATCCTGCTGCATGTTCTTAATAACGCCATCGATCATGGTATTGAAGACCCTGACACGCGGGTGCGCTTAGGAAAACCCAAGGCTGGACAGATTACCCTTCAGGCTCAATACGAAGGGAGTTTTATTCAAGTTACGGTACGGGATGATGGCCAGGGTCTGGATCCGGCAAAGATTCGCTCGACGGCAGTCAAGCGCGGAGTCCTTGACGCTGAAGCGGCTGCGGCAATGTCGGATGAAGCGGTGATTTATCTGGTTTTCGAGCCGGGTTTTTCAACCCGCGAGTTCATCACAGATGTCTCCGGGCGTGGGGTTGGCCTGGATGTGGTCAAGTCCAATCTGGATCAGGTGAAAGGAAATCTTTCCCTGCATTCCGAAATTGGTGTTGGCACAGAGCTGGTGTTAAGGTTGCCTTTAAGTATGGCCATATTTACCGGTCTGATGGTCGAGTGTAATGGAGAAACCTATATTTTCCCTCAGCACTATGTTGCCGAAGTCCTACGTGTTTCACCCCACGATATCCTCGAAGAGATGGGACGGGAAGTTGTTCGGCTCAGAGACACCTCCATTCCTTTGAACAGTTTGTCGCAGTTTCTGGAGCAGGAACAGACGGCACAGATTACCCGACGGCTGACGGTTCTGGTCTTAAGCTTTCGCGAGCAGACTATGGGCTTGCTGGTTGATCGAACCGTTGGTTTACAGGAGGTTGTGGTCAAGGATCTTGGCTGTCAGCTGAAAAGTATTGAGTTCTTCTCTGGTTCAACCATTCTTGGAGATGGTACTCCGGCCTTGATCGTCTCGGTTGCAGATATGTTTGCGGCCAGCCATGGTCGACAGGCGTTACAGTTACGTCAGAGCTATGAAAAAGAACAGAACAAAGCCAAACGTGGCCGGGTTCTGGTGGTTGACGATTCGATTACCACCCGAACTATGGAAAAGAATATCCTTGAAACCAATGGCTATGAAGTTGTCGTTGCCGTGTCCGGATTTGATGCTCTTGATAAGCTTAATGTTGGTCGCTTCGATCTCATGGTCAGTGATGTGGAGATGCCGGGAATGGATGGCTTTGAACTGACCAAGAAAGTTCGTCAGCGTGAAGACACCCGCGATTTGCCTGTGATCATTGTCTCTTCTCTGTCTTCTGATGAACACCGGCGGCAGGGCATGGATGCTGGTGCCCAGGCTTATATTGTCAAGGGCAATTTCCAACAGGGTGTTCTGTTGGATACTGTTGAAACCTTGATCTCCTGAAAAACCTATGATTCGAATTCTTATAGCTGATGATTCCGAGTTGACTCGGGTGGTACTGAACGATCTCCTCTCCGCGGATCCCGATGTTGAGGTTGTTGGTGAGGTAAGCGATGGGGCGCTCGGCGGTCGAGCAGACCGCAAAGCTCAAACCGACCTTGTCATCATGGATGTCATGATGCCGATCATGGGTGGTTTGGAAGCCGTTGCGGAAATCATGGCGGCAACGCCAACACCGATTCTGATGCTTTCCGCCAATACTGATCCGCACGACAGTCGCGGTGCCTTTGCCGCAATCAAACTCGGCGCTCTCGATGTGATGGCAAAACCTTCCGGGGTGGTGACAGAGGCTTTTTCGCAGATTGCCAACCAATTGGTTGCCAAAGTCAAAAGTCTCAGTCGCATCCGGGTTATTCACCACTATCGTGCGCAACGCACCAAAATAGAGAAGGCAACACTGCCTTTACCATCGCGACCGCGTCGGATTCTGGCTATTGGCGCTTCTACCGGTGGACCGAAGGCGGTTCTTCATTTACTCCAGAAATTCCCTAAAAACCTGTCTGCGGCAGTCTTGATTGTCCAGCATATAGCCGATGGTTTCGCTCCCGGTTTTGCTGATTGGCTGGATCGTGAGTCGGAGTTGCCGGTTCGTTTAGCTGGTCCAGGTAATCAATTGCAGGCTGGTACGATCCTGGTTGCTCCCAACAATGCTCATCTGACCGTTCAGTCGAACCGGATCGTCCTGGAAGATTCACCGCCATTGCATAACTGTCGTCCAGCTGTGGATGGCCTGTTCCATTCTCTGGCAACTCAGGGTTTGGCAGCTGAAACGGTGGCAGTGCTTTTGACCGGCATGGGGAGCGACGGTGCGGGTGGCCTGGCATCCTTACGCAAGCAGGGCGCTTATACCATAGCCCAGGACGAAGCCAGCAGTGCGATATTCGGTATGCCCAAAGCGGCTATCGAATGTGGTGCTGTGACCCAGGTTTTACCCTTGGAGCATATTACGGAGGTTGTCTGTCGTCTGTTTGTCCGCTGAGTGCTTTTCCTGTTGGCTGTTCTGTGCTATGAAAGGCGCTCACTGCAAACCGCAAGACTTAAGAGACTTCCGGAGAAAAGCTTATGCCGTTACGTGTTTACAATACACAGTCAGGTAAGAAAGAAGAATTCCAGCCACTTGTTCCCGGTAAGGTGGGAATGTACGTGTGTGGGGTGACGGTTTACGATTATTGTCATATCGGTCATGCCCGGGCCAATATCGTCTTTGATATCGTCTATCGATATCTGCAATACAGTAACTATGATGTCACCTACGTTCGTAATTACACCGATGTAGATGACAAGATTATTGCTCGTGCCAACGAGCGTGGCATCTCCAGTCAGGAGCTTGCCGAAGAATTTATCCAGGCTTTTGATGAAGATATGGCCGCACTGGGTTTACGTAAACCGACTCATGAGCCGAAAGCAACCGCATACATGGAGCAGATCATTACTCTGGCAGAGCAGTTGATTGCTAAGGGCATGGCCTATGAGTCAGCGGGTGATGTTTATTACAGTGTTGATAAATTTCCTTCCTACCTGAAACTTTCCAAACGCAATATGGAGGAAATGCAGGCTGGTGCACGGGTTGCTCCCGGTGAGCAAAAACGTAACCCGATGGATTTTGCGCTCTGGAAAAGTGCCAAGCCAGGTGAGCCAAGTTGGGAATCTCCCTGGGGTGCCGGTCGACCTGGCTGGCATATCGAATGTTCGGCAATGAGTTCGGCTCTGTTAGGCACTACTTTCGATATCCACGGTGGTGGTCGCGACCTGATTTTTCCGCACCACGAAAATGAAATTGCTCAGTCGGAGGCGGCTTCAGGTAAACCTTTTGTCAAGTACTGGTTACACAACGGCTTTGTCAACGTTGACCAGGAGAAGATGAGCAAGTCACTTGGTAACTTTTTTACGATTCGCGATATTCTGAAAAGCTACGATCCAGAAGTTGTCAGATTCTTTAACCTGACCGCCCATTATCGCTCGCCGATCGATTTTTCTGATCAGAACCTTGAGGAAGCACGCATCGGTTTAAGCCGCTTTTACGAGGCGCTGGCGCAGCTCGACAAAGCTCTTGCCAAGGCAGAGACGAACGCGGCACCAGGTGATGTGGCAGAAACCCTGGCTGAACCAGTGGAACGTCTGGTCCAGCTTGAAGAGCGTTTCCGTAGTGCCATGGATGACGACTTTAATACCGCTCTGGCAATTGCAAACATGTTCGATGCCGTGCGAGCGATTAACCGAATTCTGGCGGAAGAAAGTAATCTGAGCGGTCAATTACAGGCAATTCTCGCCAAAGGTCGTGATGATCTGCTGAAGCTTGGCGATGTCCTGGGTCTGTTCGGCTCCGATCCGGCGGCCTGGCTGGCTCGCAGCGCTCAGGAGGGACTGTCTGAATCCGGGTTGAGTGCCACAGAGATTGAAGCCCTGATCGTAGAACGTCGAGAAGCACGAGCAAATAGGGATTTTACCAAGGGGGACCAGATTCGTGATGAACTGGCTGCCAAGGGTGTGATGTTATTGGATGGTCCGGAAGGAACGACCTGGAAAATGAAATAATTGTGGTTTCTATGTATTGGAGGTTTCTATGGCAAAAAAAATTCTGATAGTTGATGATTCCCCATCGGTTCTGGCGATCCTTGAGGATATGCTGGATGAACTCGGTTATGAAGCTGCGACGGCCACCAACGGCAAGCAGGCCTGCCAGTTGCTTGAGACCACCCGTTATGACCTGATTATTACTGACCTGACCATGCCGAGTTATGGACGGCATTACCTTTGTGCAGACCGCAAAGCAGATGCCAAACTGTAAATTTGTGCCGATTGTCATGCTCTCTTCGGTAGAAGATGAAGCCAAGATTGCCGAAGCCAAACAGGTCGGCATCTCTACATTCCTGCGTAAGCCGGTTAAAGAGATTCAGCTGAAGACCATTCTCAAGGTCGTTCTCGGGTCCTGACAACAGAATACTCTACTGGTGTATGGCTAAATTTGTTTTAAAGACCAATTATAAACCACAAGGCGACCAACCGCAGGCCATTGCCGAGCTGATTGCAGGTATCCGTCGCGGCGATCTCCATCAGGTGCTACTCGGTGTCACAGGCTCGGGTAAAACCTTCACCATGGCTAACGTGGTGATGGAGGTGCAACGGCCCACCCTGGTTCTTGCCCCAAACAAAACTCTGGCTGCTCAGCTCTACGGTGAATTCAAAGAGCTTTTTCCTGACAATGCCATCGAATATTTTGTCTCCTATTACGACTATTACCAACCCGAAGCTTACGTTCCCACCACAGATACCTATATCGAAAAAGATTCTTCGATTAACGAAGAAATCGATAAGTTAAGGCATAGCGCTACGCGCAGTCTCTTGACTCGGCGTGATGTTCTGATCGTCGCTTCGGTCTCCTGCATTTATGGCCTTGGTTCGCCAGAGGCCTATCATGGTCTGTTAATCCGTCTTGAACAGGGCATGGAGCTTGAGCGTAACCAGCTGTTACGCCGTCTGGTTGATATCCAATACAGCCGTAACGATGTTGATTTCCATCGCGGCAGCTTCCGGGTGCGTGGCGACACAGTGGAGGTCTTTCCGGCTTACGAGGAAGACCGTGCCCTGCGTATCGAATTTTTCGGTGACGAGATTGAAACGATCAGTGAGATTGATCCCTTGCGTGGTAAGGTCATTGATCGCCTGCCAGCAACGGCAATTTTCCCCGCCAGTCATTACGTTGCTACCAAACCGACCTTGGATCAGGCGATCCGCCAGATTCAGGATGAACTGCTTGAGAGAATCCAGTTCCTGCGTGAGCAGAATCGTCTGGTAGAAGCCCAGCGGATTGAGCAACGTACCCTTTTCGATATCGAGATGATGGAGGAGATGGGCTTCTGTCAGGGGATCGAAAACTATTCTCGCTACCTGGACTGCCGTCAGGCTGGCACGCCCCCGGCGACTCTTTTCGACTACTTTCCGGATGATGCGTTGCTTTTTATCGATGAAAGTCATGTGACCGTCTCGCAGATTGGTGGCATGTATCGCGGCGATCGCAGTCGTAAGGGGACTCTGGTTGAATACGGCTTTCGTCTGCCATCAGCACTTGATAACCGGCCGCTGACATTCGATGAGTTTAGTGCCAAGCAGATACCGACCGTTTATGCATCAGCGACCCCTGGTGATTACGAGCTGACTCAGTCTGCTGGAGTCGTCGTCGAGCAGATCGTCCGGCCGACCGGTCTGGTTGACCCGCCCATTGAAATTCGTCCGGCCATTACTCAGGTTGATGACCTGATCGATGAGATCCGTCAGGTTGTGACAGAAAAGGGCCGGATCCTTGTGACCACTCTGACCAAGCGTATGGCCGAAGACCTGACCGGCTATCTGGATGAGGTCGGTATCCGGATTCGCTACCTGCACTCAGATATTGATACTGTCGAGCGTATTAGGATTATTCAGGATTTACGCCAGGGCGTTTTTGATGTGCTGGTCGGTATTAACCTCCTGCGTGAAGGCCTTGATATCCCCGAAGTTTCGCTTGTGGCGATTCTTGATGCCGACAAGGAAGGCTTTCTGCGCAGTACCCGTTCTTTAATTCAAACCTGCGGTCGTGCGGCCCGTAATGTCGATGGTCGGGTGATTATGTACGCGGACAAGACTACTCGTTCCATGCAGGCCTGTCTCGACGAAACCGGACGGCGCAGAACGACGCAGTTGGCCTATAATGTGGCTCATGGCATTACTCCGGAGACGGTTCGTAAATCGTTCCGGTCAATTCTTGATGTGCTTGGCAAGGCTGACTCATCGACCGAGAGTCTGGTTGCCGAGGCGCTTGCCAGATACGAATCTCAAGCGGATCTCAGTGCTGACATCCAACGTTTAAAGGCTGAAATGCTGCAGGCTGCAGCTGATCTTGAATTTGAAAAGGCCGCAGAGTTGCGGGATCGGATTCTGTTGCTTGAGAAGCAGGATCTTGCCCTGCGCAGTTGATTTGTTTCATTCAGGAAGGCATGGGCCGGTTCTCACTGAGGTAAAGCCAGCCCTTGACGATTCGGTAGATCAACCAGATTGAGGCCGCCAGCAGAATTGCCCAGCCAACCAGAAAGATAATAGTGACACCGCCAATAACCATCCAGAGCAGCGAATACCAAAAGGTTTTGATCTGCCAGCGGAAGTGGCTTTCGATCCAGCTACCCTGCACATCTTCCCTGCGCACATAGTTGATGATAATCCCGGCGAAGAGAGTCAGGGTACCGGTAAAGAGACTGGCTGCCTGCAGGGCATAAATGATCATCGCCAATTGCTTCAGATTGGCTTCATTGGGTCTTTTTGCGAGTTGTTCCTGCCATTCGTTTTCCATTGCTTATCAGTATACGTGATCAGCTGATTTTCTCCAACACCCGGATCTTTTAAGAAAGTTTTTGTTTTCATCTGAGTCTCTGGGTACAATGATCAAGTTGAATTTCCGATTCTTCCTCAAACCCTTTTTGAGACCAGTCATTTGCCATGGGTTATCGCAACTTACAAGAAACCGTTATTGATCTTGAAAGAACGTCACAGCTAAAGCGCATAGACGTTGAAGTGGATCCTTACCTTGAGGTGGGCGCCATCCAGCGTCGGGTTTATGCTAATGGTGGGCCGGCTCTACTCTTCAGCAGAGTCAAAGGTTGTTCTTTCCCGATGTTGGGCAACCTCTTTGGTACCCTAGAGCGGGCCCGTTATCTGTTTCGTGATACCTTGCCGGCGATAGAACGGTTGATTGCTATCAAGGTCGATCCCGGAAAGGCATTCCGTGAACTTGGTGCGTCTCTCGGCCTCGGGCGCCATGTCTGGCACCTCTTGCCGAAGCAGGTGGGTCGTGGTCCTTTGCTGCAACAGACCACGTCGCTTGCTCAGCTCCCGCAGTTGGTTTCCTGGCCCGAGGATGGCGGTGCATTTATCACCCTGCCGCAGGTATATACTGAATCACCGGACAAAGCGGGTTGGCAAAAATCCAATCTGGGGATGTATCGAGTACAGATTTCTGGCGGTGAATATGCGTCCGATGAAGCAGGACTGCACTACCAGCTTCATCGCGGTATAGGAGTGCATCATGCCGCGGCCCTGGCAAAAGATCAGCCGCTGCCGGTTAATGTCTTTGTCGGTGGCCCGCCGAGCTTGGCTCTGGCTGCCGTTATGCCGTTGCCTGAGGGGATGCCGGAGTTGGCCTTCGCTGGGCTGCTTGGTGGGCATCGTCTGGCGATGGTGAAAACTCCCAATGGTTTATTGGCACCAGCAGAAGCAGACTTTTGCTTGTCCGGTTATCTCTTGCCCGAACAGACTCGCCCGGAAGGCCCCTTCGGTGATCATCTGGGTTACTACAGTCTGGCTCATGACTTCCCGGTTATGAAAATCACACAGCTCTTTCATCGTCCCGGGGCGATCTGGCCTTTCACCACCGTTGGTCGTCCTCCTCAGGAAGACACCACCTTTGGTCATTTGATTCATGAAATGACTGGCGCCGCGATTCCGGACCTGGTGCCGGGAATCAGGGCGATTCACGCTGTTGATGTTGCGGGAGTACATCCTCTTCTGCTGGCAATTGGTAGCGAGCGTTATCTCCCCTATCTTGAAAACACCGGACCACAGGAGTTGCTCACTCAGGCTAATGCGTTGCTTGGTCAGGGGCAATTGTCGCTGGCTAAGTACCTTCTGATTGTGAATCAGGCTGATCAGCCTGACTTGGACATCCACGATATTGGCGCGTTTTTACACTCTTTGTTGTCTCGCATCGATTGGCGTCGGGATCTGCATTTCCAGACCTGTACCACGATAGACACCCTTGATTATTCCGGTTCGGCCTTGAATGCTGGTTCTAAGGTCGTCATGGCAGCATCTGGTCCAGCAAGACGTAGCCTGCCGACGGAACTCCCAAGGAATCTGCGCTTACCGGCCGGTTTCTCTGTCCCTAAAATTGCCGCACCTGGAATATTGGTGGTTCAGAGTGAAGCATGGCAAGGTGAACGTGGTGTTCCAGCCGCAGACCTTATCGCCTTCTGCCGTGCCTACACTCAAGTCGATGCGATCAATGCTTTTCCTTTGATTGTGCTTGTCGATGATGCTGAATTTGCCGCCCGGACACTGGAGAACCTGCTCTGGGTGACATTTACGCGTTCCGCTCCTGCCAGTGACATTGAAGGGATTGCCTCTTTCTCCCACGTCAAACATTGGGGTTGTCACGGTAGCCTGGTTGTTGATGCCAGAACCAAGAGCTTTCATGCGCCGCTACTTGAGGACGACCCTGCTGTTGAGCGTAAGGTTGATGCTCTTGGTGTGACAGGTGGAGTTCTGCATGGTCTGATCTGAGTT
>PVMK01139328.1_pt1 | contig 25855 bp, 30 predicted proteins | sample 1853481 | NCBI WGS metagenome assembly PVMK01 (sample SAMN08533507, study PRJNA380276) | Marine sediment metagenome, whole genome shotgun sequencing project.
CGGCACGGCCCGTATGTTCGGCCTGAAAGACAAAGGTGAAATAGATGTCGGCAAGGATGCCGATATTGTGGTCTTTGATCCGGATCAGAAATTTACCGTCACCCAGAGCAAACTGCATATGAACGTTGACTATACCCCCTATGAGGGGTTTGAAGTCACCGGTATGCCCAGTGCGGTCTATTCGCGTGGCAAAAAAGTGTCCCAATGGAACGGCGATCAGATGGAGTTTGTCGGTGAGGTGGGTAGAGGCAGATTCATCAAAAGAGAGCCGTTTCAGCAATTTTAAGGCTTCTTGAAATTATTTAAAAAAAGCGGTGCGGGCTTGAATTTTTACCTGCACCGTTTTTTTGTTTGCTAGTTTAAAACTCTGGTACTTGGGGTAGACAGCGCTAATTACTTTTGAATATCGAATATCGAACAAGGAATTTCGAACCGTAGGGCGGCCCTCTGAGGCCGCCATTTCATTCCTGCAGGCCGGCCCTACATCCATTTGTGCCAGGAATAAGGGTATTCTCTCCAATGCTTTGCAATATGTTCGCGAACCGGATTATGTACAATATACTCGGCGGTGATTCGAATATCTTCATCCTTTCTTAAGGCGTGATCATAGAAACCTCTTTGCCAGCAAGGCCCATCCCAACCTGATTTGTTCAAAAGATTTGCGGTGTAGCTTTTCCATCTTCTTATGAAGTCAATTAAGTTGCCATTTTTGCGTGAAACCAGAAGGTGCAAATGATCCGGCATGAGGCAATATGCATAAGATTCCGTGTTTTTGCGAAAAGGCTCTGTCTGGAAGGTCTCAATAATCGTCTGCGCCCAAAGTTCTTTGGCGAAAATAGGTCGCCTATCTTTTGTACATATGGTTATGCTAAAAATTTGATTTCGATTTGAGTAAATTTCTTTTTTGAGACGAATATTTTTTCTATGTCTCAATGACATAATATGCAATTAATATTATAGAGAGGTTTCCTGCAGGCAATTACATTGGGCCGGCGCGGAGGCCGACCCTACTTCTTGCCACGATAAGAATTCTGAAATGCACCGAGTGTTTTGAGATTGCTTCTACTTTTCATTGGCGGATTGCAGGATCGAGTGCAGCAGAACGTTGGTGCCGGCTTCACAGTCTTCCCAGGTGGTATTTTCGACCTCCACGTGGCTGCGGCCGCCGATGCTGGGAACAAATATCATCGCTGTCGGGCAAGCCTGATTCATATAACTGGCATCATGACCGGCCCCGCTGACCATGTGCAGGCTGGAATAACCCAGATCATCAGCAACGTTCAGGATGCGCTTCACCAGCTTTTCGTCAAAAGGCGAATGCTCGACCCGCCAGGTTTCTTCTATTTTGATCGGGCAGCCCCTGCGAGCCGCAAGGTCTTCAAAATCTTTACGGACCAGTTCCCAGGCTTTCAAGGCATGGTCGTCGTCCCAGGATCGAATGTCCACCGTAAAGTGAACCTTATCCGGAATGATATTTCTGGAGTTTGGATAATTCTGAATTTCCCCGACGGTGGCCACCATATTGCCCCCCATGCGATCCGGGAGCGCATTGACTTTCAGGATCATCTCGGCCGCAGCGCACAACGCATCATGCCGGCCTTCCATGGGAGTCGGCCCGACTTGATTGGCTTCACCCTCGAGATAGACATCATACCAGTGCAGGCATAAGATTCCTTTGGGGGCACCGATCATTTTTCCTTCGCGTTCCAGCATCGGTCCCTGTTCGATATGATACTCGTAATAGCAGTGTACCGGCCATTTCTTAGCCGGTGCGGTTCCGTTGTATCCAATGCGGATCAGCTCATCTTCAAAGCGTTTACCGTTAATGTCGGTGCGGTCATAGACCCAGTCGCGCTCGAGCGCTCCGGCCCATACCCCGGAAGCCACCAGCGCCGGGGCAAAGCGGGATCCTTCCTCATTGGTCCAATCAACGATCACAATGGGTCGCTCTGTTTCAACACTGTTTTCATGAAGCGTCCGCAGAACTTCTAGGGGTCCCATAACGCCTAAGATGCCGTCAAAGCGGCCACCCTTTGGCTGGGAATCGATATGGGAGCCGCTCATCACCGGAGCCAGATCGTTATTTTTTCCTGCCCGTTTTCCGAAAATGCTTCCCATCTCATCGATAGTAATTTCTAAGTTAAGCTCTTCCAGCCATTTTACAAAGAGATCTCTGGCCTGTTTGTCTTCATCTGAAAGGGTCAAGCGCTGGACACCACCGCCGGGCGTCGTGCCGATTTTGGCCATCTCCTCAAGAGATCTTTGCAGGCGTTTGCCGTCCACTCTTAAATTTTTTAGATCCATAGGTTACCTCCCTAAAATTCATTAAAGGTAGTAGCGTGGCGATAATAGGTAAGAAACTCGGTGTTGTCAATTATCACCTGAATCTTGCATGAAAATAGATGAGAATATGAAAGCCTCCAACTCGTGCAAAATTCAGGTATTAAATCGCCCTCAATTGACACCATTTTATAAATTCTTATATTTTAAATTAGGTTTGAATTATCTAATAATTCAATCATTTTTAAAATATACTAAGGGGGTGATATTATGGCCGAGTGGTTTCCACTTCCCCAACACCTTACTGAACCGCATCCGGGGCATGAGGCCCATCTGTGCATGGCTGAAAATGTCGGATTTGTGAAAAACAATCTGGAAAAGTACAAAAATTATGTGCGCAATCCTCAATTCGTCTGCAAAAATTGCGGCCGTGCAGCAGCCAATGCCGAAAATCTTTGCAGCCCTGAATCTCTGTAATTTAACCACAAAGGCACAAAGTTCACAAAGTTAAGAAGTTAAAAAATTTTGTATTAATCTTCGTGTTCTTTGTGCTCTTTGTGGTGAATGAAAGCGATAGATGTTATTACAAAGTTAAATTGTACCACGAAGTTCACGGGGGACACGAAGTGCGGAATTTAAAGAATTTTGCATTAATCTTCGTGCCACTTCGTGTTCTTTGTGGTGAATGAGAGTCAAAATATCATTGAATCTTTCCCACCAACAACGCCAGTTTCAATCCACCGTGTAAAATTGGATAGGATTTTGTCTGAAAAGGAACCGTGCCGGCCAGTTTTTTGTTGGGCGCAAATAACACCAGCTTCCACCCCTGGTATTCGCTCTTAAGTTTGTGACAAATTGCATGAAAAAATTTTTCGGATTCAGACTGCACGCCCAACCGGCGTCCGTAAGGTGGATTGATGCAGATCACGCCAACACGGTCGGTAAGCTCCCGGAGATCAAGGTCAAAAAAATCCCTGTGATTTACCTGGACCGCATCGGACAAGCGGTGCTTTTGCACACATCTTTCAAGTTTTTGGCAGGCACTGAGGTCGGTATCCGAAGCAAAGATCAAGGGGCGATCGGGCTGTACAAAATGGGATTCGGCCTGACGCCTGATATAGGTCCATCTCTTCGGGCGAAATGACGGCCATCCCATAAACGCAAAATCTCGAAACCAGCCTGCGGGGATGCGTTTTGCCATCATTGCGCTTTCCAGTGAAAACGTTCCACTGCCACACATAGGGTCCAGCAGCGGATCATGGCCATCATAGCCTGCCAGTAATAACGCCGCCGCCGCGAGTGTCTCCCGCAGCGGGGCTCTGCCTGTGTGTTTTTTAAGGCCGCGTTTGTAAAGAATGTCTCCACTGCTGTCCATCGATACGGTGAAACGGTCGTCAACGCCGCGTACATAAATATTCTGCGGGGCTGACAGGATCCCATGAGTTTCTTCCTCGGGTTCGATTTGGGTCAGACGGTTGGCGATCGCCTTCTGAAATCTTTCTGCGATTGCGTCTGAATGGTGGAGCCGGCAATGCTTTGTGGTGACATGGACGTTCAGAAGGCTGCCGGGCTGCAGGTACAGCTCCCAGGGGATATCGAGCGTCTTTTTTTCAAGCTGTCTGAAATTGGAGGACTTGAAGGCCTGAATACGCATTAAAATTCGATTGGCCGATCGCAGATTTAAGTTCGCATGATAACAAGCATCCAGCCGACCTTCAAATTCCACGCCGCCAGGGGTTGGGCAAGCTTTGCCGGCCACCGGCTCAATTTTCAACAACTCCTGCAGACATACCGGTTCAAAGCCGGGAGATGTGGCCGCAAAAAATTTGCGCTCCCGTCCGATGACATGCCGTTTAATGCGCTTGAAGAGTGGGGATTCACGGGACATGTTTTATCCAGTTAGGGGCTTCGCTCCAATTGGTCTCCGGCCCCGCTTCCAGCCCATAGGGCTTACAGGCCGGTGGGTTGGGCCTACGCCCCGGAGGGAATGATGGAATGCTGGGGCACCCTCGACTTTCGCTCAATTAGGGTTCTATTGAATTGGAAGCCATTTTTAGCAGGCGCCAGGTCTTTTGTAAATGTGTTTTTCGTTTCAGAAATGAGAAATTTTTCGCAATGTCAAGGAAGGCGATAATTTTAACTGGAGGCATACCTGTAGTATGTCGAGGGTTAAAATTTGAGTCTGACCCCGGAGGAATAGGCTTCGCATTCCACAGGGCAGGCACAGAGATTGCGGAAAAGGGCCATTTCTGAACGGAAAACGGTGTGGATTGACACGGAGCGAAATTTCCTGTATCAATTTTAAGATAAAAAATTGGTGGAATTGAGGGGAGGGAAAAATGGCAGGAATTAACAAGGCAATTTTAATCGGTCGGCTGGGCAGTGATCCCGAGGTTCGTTACACCCCCAGCGGAGTGGCGGTTGCAAATTTCAACATTGCAACATCCGAGGAGTGGAAAGATAAGGATTCGGGTGAAAAAAAGGAGCGAACCGAGTGGCACCGAATTGTTGCATGGAGCAAGCTGGGTGAAATTTGCGGGGAGTACCTTTCGAAAGGCCGGCAGGTTTATATTGAGGGGCGGATCCAGACACGTTCATGGGAGGACCGGGATGGCAACAAAAGGTATACCACTGAAATCGTTGCAACTGATGTTCAATTCCTTGGCGGACGGGACGCCGGCTCCGGGGCCAGAGCGGCAAGTGGTGCATCGGCTTCTGATTTTGAGAGTTCCCAGACACAGGCCCCCGAGGATGATGACATTCCGTTTTAGTGGATTCATTTCTTCCTGCCGCCTGACCGGCTGAAAGATTGCTTGATGGGTCCTTAGAACTTGAGCTTGGTTGGCTGGGTCAACTTAGGGGGAGATTTTGTAATTATCGGGAGCTCGACGTTGTTGAGAATAAAACCGGGCAGTTTGTTCTGGTTTTTAACTGCCCGGCGATTGCTATACTTTTGTTTATAGTGATCGTAAACCAATCCTGTCCGGATTAGGACTTCTTTTCATCTTCAATTTTGTCAGATTCTTTTTTTTCTTCTTCGTTTGAATCGCCCCTGAAATTTCGGATGGCTTTCCCCATACCCGCTCCGATTTCAGGCAGTTTTCCGGCACCAAATATAATCAGAATGATTACCAATATGATAATCAGTTCTGGCATTCCAATTCCAAACATAATACCTCCTATTTACTCAGACTTGGTTTGTTTCAGCTCATCCAGCAGCTTCTTAAACTCTTTTGATTTTAGATAGCGATCAACACTGCTTTGGTATTCAATCCATTTTGTCCACGCATCAATCCAGGCCTCATTGTGCCAGTAGCAATCTGAATCCCCTTTGCCTTTAAGACGCTCGATGTACTCTATGTATTCTTCCGAGCATGCCCGGCAGAAGTTATATGGGACCCTTAGATTTCGGTGGTGTTTTGCGCCGTCTTCTGGGTTTTGCTCGATTTGAGTGCCGCATTTTTCGCATTTCAAGACGCAATGCGTACACTGAAATACCTTTTGTACGGCTAATACCTTACGCCTGCGAATTAAAGCGGCTTTTTTATCTTTAGCCAGATCAAGCTTTTTATCGATGGATATTATATCCGCCACAGGAAACCTCTGGATCTTAGGGAATGATGTGGGCTAACGCCTATCTTAGAATCGTGCATGTTCCAAACGGGAGCTCGACTATAACATCGGCCTATTTTTGTGTCAATCTTTTCAAGTTTAGGGCATTAAAATCCGAATCTACAGCAATCTGATAGACTTATGGTAATCAGTTATGCTCGGCTCGCAAGCGGTAATCGGCCGTCCGGATCTAAACCTTGTCAAACACCAATACCCGTGATAAGTTTATTAGTTTAAATTGTAATTTATTATCCAATATCATATTCAGAGGTTTCATTAACTTTAATGCCCCAACAAACGTTTTTTGGAGTGATGGAGCTTTTCATAATTTGGATTTTAGATTTCGGATTTTAGATTTAAAAGTAGACAGGCAAGCTGCACATTAAGCCGCCACTATTTTTAATCCGCAATCCAAATTCGACTCGACTGAGCTCGTCGCAGGCCAAAATCTAAATTCAATACGATTAGTTTTTTTAAAGGAACCTGAACCATGGTCGACCCATTCCGGCCGAATGGCCTTCCTGTTTTTATCGGTAGTTTGCCAATGGCCGAACACGAGGAAGCCTTTAAGCTAGTGTTGGAATACACACCCGAGATCCCTTTGTGGACCCAGCTTCCGCTGCATAAAGCGGAAGCAATGGTCGCTCAATTTATGTCGGGTTTGCCGGGGCTGTGCTCGTCTGAAGATAGCCTATATATTGATACGGCCGGAGATGATTTTGATAGTGATCTCCTTCAGTTCTATGAAGACTATATGGCAGTGGTTGAAGAAAATTCCGACCTATCCGATTCCAGATTTGTTTTGGAAGAAGATACGGCAAAGGGATTTTTTGTTTTTATGGAGAGTTTAAAACGCCGGTCTGCCCCACCGGTTGCGGTCAAGGGACAAATCACCGGGCCGTTCACATTCTGTACGGCAATTTCGGATCAGAACAAAAAGGCCATTTTTTATGACGAGCAGATTAAAGATGCAGCTGTAAAATTGCTGGCGTTAAAGGCTCGCTGGCAAGCCCGCGAGTTAAGCCAATTTGGCCGTCCGGTCATCATTTTCATAGATGAGCCCGCCCTGGCCGGTTTTGGATCATCCGAATTTATCACCGTTTCGCGGGATGAGATTGCCCAAAACCTTGAAGAAGTAATTGCAGCCGTGCATACAGAAGGCGGTCTGGTCGGGGTGCATGTCTGTGCCAATACGGATTGGTCGCTGATTCTGGATTCATCTGCAGATGTTGTCAGCTTTGATGCCTATTCTTATTTTGATCGGTTTATCCTGTATTCAGACCAGATCAAAGAATTTCTGAATGCAGGCAAAATTATCGCCTGGGGGATGGTGCCGACCCTGAAAACAGATGAGCTGGAAAACGCAACCACCGAGTCTCTGGTCAATCAGTGGAGACAAAAAGCGGCGCAGGTCGAAAAGCTGGGCATTGATTCAGATCAACTGATATCCCAAGCCTTAATCACTCCCAGTTGCGGTGCCGGATCGTTAAGTACCGAGCTGGCGATTAAGGTCTTGAGATTGACACAGGAAATCTCGGAGCAGATACGGCAGAAGTAGCAGGGAAGATCCCGTTAATGGTTTCAGGTGTCTGTTTTCAGAGGACAGAGGTCAGATGACAGAAGACAGATAAAAAAACTACAAGATGAAGCGCCCTATCTGTCCTCTGTTTTCTGTTCACTGTCATCTGTTTGCTGACACCTAAAAAATGGGGTCCGTGGCTAATTTAATAAATTCAATATGGCGAGGTAGCGAATGACTGAAAATACGAATAAAACTTTTGCAGGTGCGACACGTTATATTCTCGATGACGAATTGGCTAAGATCGTAAACATATCCATGGCTTTGGAAATGCCGCTGCTGTTGAAAGGGGAGCCCGGTACCGGTAAAACCATGCTGGCACATGCGATCGCTGAAAGCGTAAAGATGCCTTTGATTGTGCTTAATGTGAAATCCAGCATGAAGCTTATTGAGGCACTGTACCAGTACGATACGCTGACCCGACTCAACGACAGCCGCTTTGGCGATTCAACCCGTGATGTCAGCAAAATAGAAGACTATATCCGGATGGGTAAAATCGGGCAGGCGTTTGCCTCAGATGGGCGAACGGTTCTGCTGATCGATGAGATCGACAAAGCCGATACGGATTTTCAGGATGACATGCTGGATGTGCTCGATCAGATGGAATTTGACATTATTGAAATCGATAAAACCATTACGGCAATACACCGCCCGGTCATTATTATTACCTCAAACGCAAAAAAAGACCTTTCCGATCCGTTTTTAGGGCGCTGCAATTTTCACCATATTGCGTTTCCTGAGCCCGAGTTGATGCGCAAAATTATCACGGTGCATTTTCCGGAGATCGATTCCAATCTGCTGGAAAATGCGATTACCGCTTTTTATGCCGTGCGGGATTTCAGTGACATTGAAAAGCGGCCGGCCACGCGGGAATTGATCAACTGGATTCGGGCCCTCAAGGCTGACTCTGATTTTAAGCCCAAACAACTGGAGAAGGGCGATTTACCCTATCTGGGTGTCCTTTTTAAAAAGAGCCAGGATCTGCATAAGGCCCAGAGTATGATACATAGAAGAAGCGCGATCTAGCTGGCAAAAGGCTTATCGAAAAGTTCAAGATGTTGGTGTTGTTTGTAAATGCCTAAAATGCCTAAATTGAGCTAAAGTGCCTAAAGTTATGGCGTCGCTGCGCTCCATCTTTTATTAAAATGGTCGTTCGACCCAGTCGATAGACCCTGAGGCTCTCGAAGGGAGGCTCTCGACGGGCAGAATTCATCAACTTTAGTCACTTTAGATCACTTTTAACTTTAGTTCACTTAAAAACATGTTCGTCGATTTTTTTTACAAATTAAAAGATGTCGGGATACCGGTCAGTCCCCACGTCTTTCTTAACCCTTCACAAAGCGCTGGGCAGCGGGCTGGTGAATTCGTTAGAGGACTTTTATACGGCTGCGCGAGCCATCCTTATTAAAAGTGAACGCTATTTCGATATCTATGATCAGGTTTTTGCCCACAGCTTTCAGGGAGCTGAAATGCCGGATCCTGAAGGGGTTGAGCTTGATGAGGTGGCGCGGATTATGCTGGAGAGCTGGCTGCAAAATCCCGAGGGACTGGCTGAAATGCTGGGCATGGATGAATCGGCCCTTATGAAACTGACCCCTGAGGAGCTGATCGAATATTTTAAGGAACGGCTGAAAGAACAGACAGAGGCCCATCACGGAGGGCGCAAGTGGATCGGCACCGGTGGTTACTCACCGGTCGGTCATTCCGGTTATCATCCCGGCGGCATGCGCGTGGGGGGAATCTCCCGCAACAAGTCGGCTGTGAAGGTGGCCATGGACCGAAGGTATAAAGATTATTCGCTGAGCGGGCCGCTTACCAGTGCTATGATGGGTGAGGCCTTAAAACGACTGCGAAATTTAGTCCCGTTCGGGCCCAAAAATCAGGTCAATGTTGATGAGACCATCTATCAGACCATGAAAAACGCCGGTGAGATCGAAATCGTGTTTGACCGTTCGCTCAAAGATCGCCTGAAAGTGATTCTGGCCATTGATAATGGCGGCTGGTCCATGGATCCCTATGTGCCGTTGCTACAAACCTTGTTCGATTACGGCCGCTCCCAGTTTAAGGATCTTAAAACCTTCTTTTTTCACAACACTATTTATGGCACGCTCTGGAAAGATGCGACCCGATATAAAAAGCCGCAACCCGATTGAACAATTTGCGCGTCTTGATTCTGAAACCCGCTTGATTATTGTGGGCGATGCCAGCATGGCGCCCTATGAGCTTATGGCCACCGACGGTTCCATTCATCTTGAGGATCGCAGCGGCCTGCCAAGCATCGAGTGCCTTAAATTTCTTGCCCGGACATTTCCCCAAGCCGTGTGGTTAAATCCGGTATCCGCTTCCATGTGGGACTATACCCGCACCATCGCCTATATCCGTCAGATATTTCCCATGTTCGAGCTGACCATCGACGGTCTGGAGCAGGCTGTTGCGCATTTAATGTCCAAATAAGGTTTCAGCTGTCAGAAACCAGTCAACAGATAACAGAAAGCAGAGGACAGACGACAGACAAGGTGTATCATCCTCCGGTTTTAGCCATCTGTCTTCTGTTTTCTGACCTCTGTCCTCTGATAAAACCTGACACCTGACACCCGACACCTGACACCATAAGCTGCTGACCAGCACCGATTAACCAGCGACCAAGATTAAGGTTCCAGGTTGTACAATCTGCACGTATTGTCCCAGATGATCTGCGCCAGCTGATCGGGATCTTCCCTGCGGACTTCGGCCAGTTTCAGCAGGACCGATTTGACAAAGGCGGGTTCGTTGCGCCGGGTGTGGTTTTTTTCAGGGGCCGGGGTCAGATAAGGGGCGTCGGTTTCCACCACGAGGCGATCTGAGGGTATCTGGGTAACCATTTGCCGCAAGCCGGCTCCCCGGCCCTTGAGGGTCAGGATGCCGGTAATTCCGACATAAAGGCCCAGGCCAAGATAGTGCTGCAGTTCATCGGGATTGCCGCTGAAGCAGTGGATGACGCCGATCTGTTCTTTATATATATGGGCTTTGAGGATATCCAGAAAGCGACCGTTGCTTTCGCGCTCGTGGAAAATCATGGGAAGGCCGAGATCACCGGCAATTTCCAGCTGCCGAATAAACCATCTTTCCTGATCTTTGCGCGGAGAGTACATGCGGTTATAATCCAGCCCGATTTCCCCCCATGCCCTGACTTTCGGGCTTTCAGCCAGTTTTATTATAAAGTCAAGTGCGGCCGAATTGCATTGTTTGGCATCGTGCGGATGAAACCCCACCGAGGCATATAGATCCGGACTGGCTTCTGCCAGGGACACCGCCCGGGCTGCTGTTTTTTCGTTTACCCCCACCGTCATCATTCTCATTACACCGTTCTGATGGGCGCGCTCAATCACCCGGGCAATATCTTTCCGGTAAGCTTTATCATCCAGATGACAGTGGCTGTCGAATATTTTCATTTATGGGCTCCCTATTTAGGTTGCCCGTTGAGCCGGTTAAGCCGGTTGTGCCCGTTAAAATATGGAAAATGTCTGATTTTATTAACCGGCAAACGGGCTAACGGGTAACGGGCTCAACCCAAACAATTTTAGCCGCAGATCTATATCAATGAACCCTTAAATGATCAAGATTTTACCTTGATTTCAACCCCTGTTTCTGACAATATTACCCTCTTCGGCTGGAAATCGGCTGAGGTAAAAGCACGCCAGTGCTTTATACGTTGCGTTTGCGACCGGGGCCAAAGCTCCCGCTTAAAAAGCAAACAATCGTCGGTGGATGATTACGCCGGCGAAATAACGGCTGGGAGGTTTTCCATGTTTAAAATTGTAAAAAGAGAAGAGATGTCCGACGGGACCGTGGTCCTCAATGATATTGATGCGCCGATGATTGCTCGCAAGGCCAAGCCCGGTCAGTTTGTGATCCTGAAGGCCAATGAAACCGGTGAACGCATACCGCTGACCATGGCCGAAACGGATCCTGAAAAAGGAACCATCACCGTCATCTATCAGGTGGTTGGCAAGTCGACCGCGCTTTTTAAGACCCTGCAGGTCGGTGACGGCTATCAGGATGTGATCGGACCCCTTGGCAAGGCGACCCATGTTGAAAAGGTCGGCAACGTCGTCTGTGTCGGCGGCGGTACCGGAATCGCCGTGTTGCATCCGATTACCCGGGCTTTAAAAGAAATCGGCAACCATGTGACCTGTATCATCGGCGCCCGAACCAAGGATCTGTTGATTCTTGAGGATCGAATGAAGGCTGCATCCCATGAGCTGCACGTCTGTACCGACGACGGCTCTTACGGACACCACGGTTTCGTGACCGATGTCTTAAAGGAAGTGCTGGAGAAAGGAGAAACCCAGCAGGCCGTGGCCATCGGACCGGTTCCGATGATGAAATTCGTGTCCTTAATGACCAAAGAATATGATGTGCCCACCCTGGTCAGCCTGAACCCCATTATGGTGGATGGCACCGGAATGTGCGGTGGTTGCCGGGTGACAGTTGGCGGTCAAACCAAATTTGCCTGTGTTGACGGACCTGAATTTGACGGACACCAGGTAGATTATGACGAACTCATGCTCCGTTTACAGGCCTATTGTGAAAATGAGAAACAGTGCTATGAAGAATTTTGTATAATGGATTCATGATGATCTCGTAAAAAGTCAGAAAAGCAACCTTTTTACGAGTTCATCAATTTTGCACACGATCTTAGGTTGGACTGAATTACTCAAGTTTCATTTTGTTTGCGGAGGATAGTATGGCGGAAAAAGCGACGAAAAAAGAGAAAAGAGAAAAGATTCCCCGGCAGCCCATGCCGGAGCAGGAACCCAAGGTTCGAGCGAAAAATTTCGATGAGGTTCCCTTTGGCTATAGTCCGGAAACAGCTATTAAAGAGGCCCAAAGGTGTCTGCAATGCAAAAAGCCGGGGTGTGTGGCCGGCTGCCCCGTTGAGATTGATATACCGGGCTTTATCCAACTGATAAAAGAAGAAAAATTTACCGAATCCATTCGACATATCTGGCAGAAAAACAGCCTTCCGGCAGTCTGCGGGCGGGTGTGCCCCCAGGAAATCCAGTGCGAAGGCCTGTGTATCGTCGGCAAAAAAGGGGAGCCGGTCGCCATCGGCAATCTGGAACGGTTTGTAGCCGATTGGGAAAGAGAAAACGGCACCGGTGAGTTACCTCCAAAAGCGGATTCCACAGGAAAAAAAGTGGCCGTTGTGGGTTCCGGACCCGCCGGCTTGACCGTTGCCGGTGATCTGATTGCCAAAGGTCATGAGGTAACGGTGTTTGAAGCATTTCACAAGCCGGGCGGCGTGCTCATATATGGTATTCCCGAATTTCGGCTCCCGAAAGATATTGTTGCGCAGGAAATCAATTTTCTTGAAAGGCTGGGTGTCAAGGTTGAACGCAACCAGGTGGTCGGGAGAACCATCACGATCGATGAGCTTTTTGAGGAAGGCTATGAGGCCGTTTTTATAGGGGTTGGCGCCGGTCTACCGGTTCTGTTGGATGTTCCCGGGAAAAATCTTATCGGCATCTATTCTGCCAACGAATACCTGACGCGCTCCAATCTGATGAAGGCTTACCTCTTCCCTGAGTATGATACGCCTATTATTAAGGGTAAAAATGTGGTTACCCTCGGTGCCGGAAATGTGGCGATGGACTCCGCCCGCACCGCTTTGCGTTTGGGCGCCGGGAACTCCCGCATCGTTTATCGACGTTCAAGGACTGAGGTGCCGGCAAGGGGCGCAGAAGTTCACCACGCCGAGGAAGAAGGGGTCGAGTTTTTTTTTCTGGCGGCGCCGACGAAATTTATTGGAGATGATAAAGGCCGCGTTATCGGGATGGAATGCCTGCAGATGGAACTGGGCGAACCCGACGCGTCGGGGCGGCGTCGGCCGGTTCCGGTAGAAGGCTCAGAATTTGAACTGGAGTGTGATCTGGTGATTGTGGCTGTGGGTACCGGGGCCAATCCCATCCTGACACAATCCACCGATGGCTTGAGTTTAAATAAATGGGGCTACATCGATGTGGATGAAAAGACTGCCAAAACCACCAAAAAAGGTGTGTGGGCCGGCGGTGACATTGTAACCGGTTCGGCAACTGTCATATTGGCAATGGGCGCCGGCAGAATAGCGGCCAATTCGATTCATGACTATCTCACGCTTGGCTGGTAATCGGTTTCTGTTCAGAAACGGCCCTTTTCCGCAATCTCTGTGCCTGCCCTGTGGAATGCGAAGCCTATTCCTCCGGGGTCAGACTCAGATTTTAATCCTCGACATACTACCAGTATGCCTGCGGTTAAAATCTTCGCCTTCCTTGACCTTGCGCAAAATTCCTCGTTTCTGATTCAGAAACTAAAGTTTAAAAATCGAAAATCAGTTTTCATTATTTTTGGTTGAAAAAGGAAAAAGGGGTCGCCCATTAAAGGGCGTGTCAATTAAAAAAACACCTCCCCTGCAGAAAAACATACCTGTTTTTCTTTTACACTTCAGTTGTTGTCGGCTTCGAGCTTGAGCTGTTGATTATTTTTTTTCGCGCCCGTTATTTCCATCTATGGTTCGCGTGGTCATTGACCCGCATCAGTCACCCATCAGGTTCAAGGCAATTGCGTTTTTAACCTCAACACAGCGCCCCTTCCGCCTCGGCGGACCAGAAAATCGTCGGTGCCATGCCGATTCCAATTGTATGTTTGCAGATCATGTGGTTATGAGCCAACCCCTTTGTGGATATCGGCATAGGCGAATCAAAATAAAAAACAGGTTGTGGGTGCAGCAAGTTCCAATCAGACCAGGTGGATTATTACCAGACCCCCAGAATGGTTCCATGCTGCACCCAAACGCATTATCCGAATAGTTTTTGAGAATCAAAGGCTACCTGATCGCGCATGATATAATAAGTTGCTTTGCGTCAGTTTGTTGGCCAAGGCTTTTGTAGCAAGTACCCGCTCGCTTTTGGCCATTTTGCGCTGAAAAAATTTTTGTGCCTTAGCGCAGTTTCGCATGGCATGATTTGCCGCTTCAACATATGCCCAGGCAAGATATCGGTTTCCGTTTTTCTTATTGTTTTCGCCTTTTTTTTGCCATTGGAAATTCTTTTACTTTCAACGCACCGGCAATATGAGGAGTAATTGCCAACTTTGGCAAAACGATGAATATCGCCGACTTCCAGCATAATTGTCAGCCCTAATATATTGCCGATGCCTGGAGTCGTCAGCAGTTTGAGAAATTGCTTTTTAAGTTTAATTTGTGATTTTACCTCTATCTCGATTTCACTGACGATGCGATCTAGAAATCGAATCGTCTCTATATTTCTTTTTGCTGTAAACACCAGGTGACGATCAGAAAACAATTTCTCAATAAATTCATCTCGGAATCTTTTAATCTGAGCTCCGGAAAAATTAAGACCACGGTTTCTGGTGATCATGCTTTGCAGACTCAAAATTTGAGACGTCCTCTGTCTGACGAACATGAGTCTACGTCGCAGTAGATCTCGTACAGATCTTAGATGCTTTGGATAAATATATCCTTCAGCTAAAATGCCTAAACGCAGCATATGGGCAAGCCAGAATGAGTCCCATTTGTCGTCTGTGTGCTTTAAACCGTCATAGGTTTTAATTGCGTTGGGATTTGCCAAATGGACCGTGTAACCCTGATCCATTAATCCGTCCACCAGCCAATACCAGTTATAGGTAGATTCAACCACGATGCCTTGCAAAGTTGCTTTGAATTTGCCCAGCACCTTGAGGATATCTTCGATCCGATTATCGTGCCGTTTACTGTAGAGCCTTTTGTCTTTTGCGTCTATGACGCCGATGTAATTATTACTTGAATGCAGATCAATTCCAGCGTATGTTTTCATTGGACACCTCCTAAAACCATAAAGTTAATGTTTAACTTATTCCTGCTGGTCCCATAGCATTTTTTGCTATGGATAGGGAGGTGTCCTTCTTCCAACTCGTCAGGCTGTAGCGATATTTAGCGAAGCGTTCCGTAGGAAAATATCGCGCTTGACGAGTATCTTATGGGGCATAGACATTTTACGGGAACAAGCCCTTTATATGAATATCAGACCAAGTTAACTTACTGAAATTTTATATAATAACACCGAAAATAACCCTAAAATCGACTCTATAACGCTCTTTTTAGGGTCAAAAAGGTCCAAAATAGATGGCCCGAGCCAACCGCCACTATATTCCTGGATTTATCTGGCACATCACCCATCGCTGCCATAGAAAAGAGTTTTTGCTAAAATTCGTTAGGGACCGGGACCCGTTGGCTGCATTGGCTTGTTGAAGCCCAGAAGGCGCTATGGGTTGGTGGTGTTAAATTACACTGTTACCTCAAACCACATTCATCTGCTCGTCTCCGACCAGAAAGGGGCAGGTGTCATACCGAGCTCGATTCAGCTTGTTGCCGGCCGCACCGCCCAGGAATACAACTCAAGAAAGAAGCGGCCCGGTGCATTCTGGCAGGATCGCTACCATGCAACCGCCATTGAGAGTGGCGAGCACCTGCGCCCTTGCATGGTTTATATTGATCTTAATATGGTTCGCGCCAGTGTTGTGGCTCATCCATCTGAATGGGCTTTTAGCGGATACAGCGAGATACAGAACCCGCGCCGTAAGAACAAGATAATCGCATATGCAGAGTTACAGCACCTGCTCGGATTTGAGCATTATGACCAACTGAAGGCAGCGCATCGGCATTGGGTAGCACAGGCCCTAAAAGAGGAAACCGGAGCTCGTGAACCTTTATGGAGTGAGAGTCTCGCGGTTGGAAGCGAAGAATTTGTTGAGAAGACCAAAGCAAAGCTTGGAATACGCGCCGCAGGAAGGAAGGTTATCGAAACTAAGGAGCAGTTTGAATTGAGAGAGCCTGTTCTTTCATATATGACCGATTTTGGGCCCAAAAATGTTAATATAGGCCCGAAAAACACCTATTTTTGGAATATTTGTCAATAAATTACAGGCGCATAGCTTGGTCCGACCCTAATTACTACTGGTTTCTGCTCATTTTTATCGTCACTCCCTGGCGAAGCCTGGATCTCGAGGGCATTTGAGCGCCGCGACTTAATAACCGCAGACGACGTAGGGCATATCGGCGGTCGATTTCTCCCTTTGCTACCTGACGTTATTCAATTAAAGGGTAATACGAACGACATCTAACCAGCGGGATGGAGCTGACAGGAAGAAACTCAGGCCTGAATCGAAAAGGTCTTTGGTTGTTGAAACTTATTAGGCCTGCAGCTCATCCCTGACGTTATACATAAAATAAGTATGAAAAAAATATCAAGTTTACTGATTCAAGGAGGTATAGAGAAATGAGTTGGATATATTTAATATTAGCCTGAATTTTTGAAGTAGGATTTATAACTTCAATGAAAATACCAGAAGGTTTTACAGAACCAAAAGGAATCATAGGGTTTTTCGTGTTCGGAGCTTTAAGTTTTGGATTACTACTTAAAGCAATGCAGTCAATCGAAATAGGGATTGCCTATGCAATTTGGGCAGGAATGGGTGAGGGAGAAACGATATTAGTGGGTATTTCATTTTTTAATGATTCGGCTGATTGGATAAAGCTTTTATTTCTTTCATTAATAATAATCGGCATAGTTGGAATTAAATTGGTAACCAAATAATAGGAGAAAATATGAAAACAATCACAGTAATAGGAGCAACGGGAAATTTAGCTGTTCCTGTAATCAAAGAATTAACTTCAAAAGGAGTAAAAGTAAAAGCACTTGTACGAGATGTAGAAAAAGCGAAGGAATTATTACCAAAGGCAATCGATATCGTTTTTGGAGATGTCGCTAATAAGCAAAGCCTAAGAGAAGCACTACAAGGAACAGAAACCATTTATTTAAGTCTCAACACGACTTCTTGGGATGTTGATGCACCATTTCACACTGAACGAGAAGGTATTATAAATGTTGTGGATGTAAGTAAAGAACTTGGTGTTAAACACATTATGCAAATTGTAGGAATTGATTTATCTAATCCTGAGTTTGCAACAAAAGGCATGACTTATAAAACTAATTTAATTAGAATTCCCGCAATAGATTATTTAAAGAAGTCTAGAATTAACTATACTTATTTTCATTGCTCTTTTTTCCTAGATTCTTTCCCTATCTTTATTCAAGATGATGAATTTGCGATTATTGGAGACCATAAACATCCAATGTATTATACTAATACATCTGATTTAGCAGAAAATATTTTTAATGCTATAGGAAATAAAAAAGCTTTTAATAAGGCATATACCGTACAGGGCAAAGAGGGAATGAGTTTCCCAGAAGCTGCAAAAAACTTTTTAAGTGCGTATAATCCGAATATTAAAGTTGTAGAACTTCCAATGGAAACCATTGAACATATAGGATTGCCATCTAAAGATGATGAATTATTTATGGAACATATGCTAACTTATGTAGAACAACTAAAAGAAAAATTTGTGTCTGAAAATACTTGGAAAGAATTAGGAGAACCTAAACTCTCAATTACAGATTTTGCTATAAAATTAAAGGAAAATGGATGACAAAGAGAACACTAACATTAAATGTATAACAAATCGTTGCACCTAACATTTTTCCGCTACGCTCCAAAATGCAGGTGAACTCAAGCGTTCGGCTGACATAATATTAAACTAGGAATATATAAATGGATTTGATTGAACAGTATCTTTCTCGCAGCAAAGAAATAATTGGAGATCGGAATCAGACTGAAATTCGCTATGATAATGAAGTTCTGAGATGGTTTCGAAAAGGTAAAAAGATAAAAAATGCAATCATAAAAGCGAATAAAAAGTATCCCGATGAAGCATTACAATTGGATAAATCGAATATAAACGATGTTGCGAACCATTATGACTATCTTTTAGAGCATGAAAAGATCATGCGGAAATTAAAACGTTAATAAAGGAATCGGCTTCGCCGAACAAGCCAGTGGAGCTGACGGCGTGTAAATCGCGGTTTTTCGTAAAAGGCCGTGCTGGATTGGCACTCATTTGGGCCGCAGCTCACCTCCACGTTATCCCGGATTGCAAATATTACAGAGAGTGGCTGTTTTGGCTTGATGCTATAGCATTTTCTGCGGCATTAACGAGAAAGGATGATCGTGACATGCCTCTTTTTTTCGCAACAGCATCGATTTTCCGAAGCATATCTTCAGGTACAGTGATATTTACGCGAACGGATCGGGGCTTTGTTTCAGAGGCTGTTACCACTAAGATCGCGACAGCATCCGAATAGTCAGGATCGGCCATGATGTCTTCAAGCTTCGAAGGAGCCGGTATATTTTCTCCGTCTTCCAGCATGCCTTTTATATGCAGAGACAACGCATCATGAGCCATATCCTTAGCCTCATCGATTGAGCTGCCGGCAGTCACACAGCCGGAAAAATCGGGAAAGGAAACCCCGAAGTCACTTTTGGGATCTTTATGAACGACGGCAATATAATTAGCCATGTTGGCCTCCTATTTGAGCTTGATTCCAGATTGGCGTTCGATACTCCGTAAGGTACCAATCGGAATGTCTTTTTTGGGATGAGGAACCGTGACTCTTCCCTTTTTCGTTGGATGCCGGAACTGAATGTGTGAACCGGATTGATCGGCTTTATACCAACCATCTTTTTCGAGTATTTTGACAATCTTCCGGCTATCCATGTGTGTATTTATACACATCGATTGTGGGTTTGTCAAATACAATCTTGGATTTAGGGATAACAAAGGCATGAAGATGGACGGGCTATATCCTGCGGCTTCGGTGTAGGTAGACCTAATTCACCTACCGTACTTTCTATACTGACCATGGCTCTATTCGCCCGCCACTTATGCCTGACGTTATGCCAATGAAAAATTAAATTGACCCAGCAATAAGTGGTGAACATGAAAAAAATTGCAATTTCTATACTGTTCTGTGTCTTAATCTTTACAGGAAAATCTTATTCGTTTGACATTGATCCAAGCATTGAAACTATTTCGACTGGTCCATTTAATACTAGCTCTGAATCACCGAGATATAGATTTAGATTGATTGCAGTATTAAGTGAAGTTAGTTATTCAGTATACTTCGAACAAATTGAATACGGAGACGAGAACTGTTGCTTAAAAGTTGTAAATACATTTTCAATTGAACCGTCGCTAATAGAGGGTGAATATAAATTGTATAGTATATCTGCCATAAAATGGCTCAGTTATAATTCTGTTAAATTCAAAGGAAATTCTACATTATATACAATTATAAACTTAGACAGTAAATACAGCGTAATTAAAAATTAAGTTTCAAATTACATCAAGCCTATTTAATAAGCAATTAAGTTTAAACTACTAATCCTAGCATAACAAGCCAGTGGAGCTGACGGCGTGTATATCGCGGTTTTTCGAAAATCAGTGCAGGTTTGATACTCATATGGGCCGCAGCTCACTTCCGCGTTATGTAGTGAGAAGCCTGAGGTTTATGATTAATGTTGAGCGATATCGTTGAAGGTATTCTAAAATTTCTTTTTCACATATTTTTTGAAATAATTTGTTTCTATACTGGCGAAATAATTCTCTATGTTCTCACTGGTGGACGAAAGAAACCCAGATGGAATTATTATTCTACCGTATCTCCTTCAAAATTCGTGATCTTCACTGAAATAAGTGAGTGGATAGGAATAGTATTTTGGATTTTTATCTTTTTTTGGATATCCAAGACTTTCTTTTAAACAGTATTTCAATTTACTTTTTCTTACTCAACATTATCAACTACATAACAAAGGGATGGAGCTGACAGGAAGAAACCCAGGCCTAAATCGAAAAGGCCTTTGGTAATCGAAACTCATCAGGCCTGCAGCTCATCCCAGACGTTCGCCATACTAATAGTGTTCAAGGATTAATAAAATGGACTACGATAAAGAAAAAGTTGATGAATACACCTTAGCCCTTCTATATTTGGTTACCCATGAAAGAGAAGAAGGTTTAGGGGCAAGGGCATGGAAGGGTTTTGATTGGGACACAATGAACCGTCTTCATGAAAAAGGCCTTATTACGAACCCTGTAAGCAAAGCGAAATCTGTGGGCATGACCGAGCAAGGCTTTAAGAAGTCGGAGAATTTTTTTATAAAATTTTTTATGGGGAATTAGACCGCCTCCGGCGAACAAACCGCTGCACCTGACCGGAAGAAGCCCGCGAGTTTATCGTAAAAGGCTGTGCAGGTTCGGAAGGTCCTGTGGCCGGCAGGTGAGCTCCACGTTAGATTTCTATATTTTTCAAAGGCTTCGCATGAAATATGCCCGAACAATTTTAATAATTTTGATTCTTTTTCTACTGATAGGAAGTTGCAATCAATCTGGTCAAATTGAAAACGGCTTTGGAAAGGCCAAATTACCGGATAGTTCAGTATATAAAGGTGAATTCCGCAATGGTCTTTTCAATGGTAAAGGTGAACTTCACTGGCGGAATGGTACAAAATATGAAGGTGGATTTCATAATGGTCTTTATAATGGCACAGTTAAATTTATTTATTCTGATGGCTCTGTGTTTGAGGGGGAATTTAGAGATGGTGTTGCACATGGCAATGGTAAATATATATCTAAATCCCCAAAATATATATTTGAAGGAAATTATATCGAAGGCCGAATAGAGGGATTTGGAATAAAGGAATTTGAAAGCGGGGAATGGTATGAGGGGAATTTTAAAGACGGGAGAGAAAACGGCCAAGGAACATTCGTTTATCCATCAGGGGACAAATATGTTGGTAGTTTTATCGATGGTAGATTTAATGGAAAAGGGACCTTATCCTACAAAAATGGCACAAAGGTAATAGCTGAATTCAAAGACGGTAAATTTCATGGGAAAGGTGCTGCTCTTTATAATAATGGTGATAAATACATTGGTAGGTTCAGATATGGAGCCCGCCATGGTAAAGGGATATATGAATTTAACAATGGCAATAGATACGAAGGCCAATTTAAGGATAATCAATTTCATGGACATGGTAAATATGTTGATAAAGCATCTGGCAAAGTTTATGAGGGTCAGTTTTGGTATGGGAAATTTATTGATATTCCTAATTTAAAAATCCCCAATCCATCAGTTTGAAATGAAATCTAACAAACGGCTGAAGCTGACGTGAAGTTATCTCGCGGCTCTACGTAAAATGCTGTGCATGATTGGAAGGCATCAGGCACGCAGCTTAGCCGAAACGTTGGGCCTAAACAGCGCATAAAAATTCTCATTGACAACATGTAGCCACATGGCTACAATATGCTCGTGATTGAAATTCGCAAGACTGAAATTTTTGCTAAATGGCTTGATGGGTTGCATGACATTCGTGCACGTGCTCGAATTCTCGTACGAATAGAAAGATTGGCAGCTGGAAATCCAGGAGATGTTAAGTCAGTGGGTGAAGGCGTTTCAGAATTACGGATCGATTATGGACCCGGATATCGGGTGTATTACAAAAAACAAGGACAGAAGGTGGTAATTTTGTTGGCTGGCGGCGACAAAAGTACGCAGGCCAAGGATATCAAAACTGCCTTACGTTTATCACGGAATTTATAGGAGTGTATCATGGCTAAGACCACCACTACCCGGTACGATCTCGCTGAACATCTTCGCACCCCAGAGGAAATGGCTGCTTATCTTGAAGCCTGCTTTGAGGAAGCGCATGGTGATGCTGCTTTTATTGCAAAAGCTCTTGGCGATATCGCCCGGGCCAAAGGCATGTCACAAGTGGCGCGTGATGCCGGTTTATCCCGCGAAAGTCTTTACAAGGCACTGTCTGGGGAACGAAGCCCAGGTTTTGACACAATCCTTAAAGTTATGCGCGCACTCGGTTTAAAATTGCATGCAGAAGCAGCTCAGGAAAATATATCAACGGCCCAACAAGCCAGTGGAGCTGACGGCGTGTAGGATGGCGGTTTATCGTAAAAGTTCGAGTAAACTCGGTACTCCTTAGGGCCGCAGCTCACTTCCACGTTATCTTCAAGCCAAATTTTTTATTGACATGTATGCATAATTGATACATATAAATACATATGAGAACAACATTAAACATAGATGACCAGATTCTTGAAAAAGCATCAAAGCTTACCGGCGTTAAGGAAAAAACTGCTTTGGTGCGACTTGGTTTAGAGGCTTTAATTGCTCGCGAAAGCTCTAAACGGCTGGCTAAGCTTGGTGGAACCGAAAATAATCTGCGTTCCATTCCCAGGCGAAGATCTGCGTAACAATCGCTATGGTCCTTGTTGATACTTCGATTTGGGTTACCCACCTCCGGCATGGAAATCGGCAGCTTGAAAATTTGTTAGTTGATGCCGAGGTTATGTGCCATCCATTCATTATTGGTGAACTGGCCTGTGGCAATCTAAAAAACCGAAACGAAATCCTGTCCTTACTTAAGTCACTTCCACTGGCACCTACAATTGAATTTGACGAATTTATTTTTTTTATCGAACGAAATCGGCTAATGGGAATCGGCATTGGTTTCGTCGATGTTCACCTTTTAGCTTCTGCCCAATTAACTGAAATACCATTATGGACAGCAGACAAACGTTTAAAATCAGCGGCAACTAAACTTGATTTTGCTTATAAATAGAAGATAACCGATCGCTGAAGACCGACCAACAAAAGTGCTGCCGCCCTTTTGCTGGCGGCTTAGCTCAATCGTTAGCGCCTCCTTTCTCATTTAATTGAATCCATTCTTGACATTTAACAATGCCTGATATATCGTATATACATTATAGCATCATTGATGGAGGATTAAAATGACCACCCAAATGATAGTTCGAATAAATCCTGAGCTCAAATATAAAGTAAATAGCCTCGCAAAGGCCGAGGGTAAGAGCGTTAGTGAGGTTGTCAGAGAACTGTTGGAAGACTATGTTAAAAATCGAGATATCGGTTTGTATATTGATGATCTTTGGCAACGTATAGGAGATAAGCTTACATCCCGAAAAATTGGTCCCAAAGAAATCCATCGTGCCATTAAGGAAGTGAGAGCGAAAAAGTGATTAGGGTTGTGGTGGATACAAACGTTTTCATTTCCTCCTTTTTTGGCGGTAATCCTCGTAAAATAATTGATCATTGGAAATCGGGGGAAGTCACCCTTTGTCTATCTAAACCCATCATTGATGAATACATAGAAGTTCTTCGCCGGCTTGAGCTACAAAATGAAAAAGAGATAGACGAATTACTAGGTCTTTTTGCACATGGTTTTAATGTCGTGTTCACGGCAAAAACGCCAGAATTGCATATTGTGGAAAAAGACCCTGACGATAATATGTTCATTGAATGTGCAGTAGCTTTGAAGGCCAAATTTGTTATCTCAGGTGACAAAGCTCTCAAAGTAATCCAGGATTACATGAACATTAAGATTGTCAGCCCCAGAGAGTTCCTAAGCAAATTTCCAGAACTTAAACGCTAACCAATCAGTGGAGCTGACGGCATGCAGTCCGCCGGTTTAGCGTAAAGGCCGTGCTGATTCGATACTCATCAGGGCCGCAGCTCACCTCCACGTTATCCCGCATTATTAATTGTCCCAACGAAAGAGGTGCATTATGGAAGGAATGGAATATTTTTACGAATTGTTTGAGGCCTTACCACGATGTGGACCTGGTGATAATGAATCTACCCGTCGCGCTTTCAATATAATTCCAAAACTGCCAAAGCAGCCATTTATCTTAGATATTGGATGTGGTCCGGGAGTACAAACCATTGAATTAGCAAAAATCTCAAATGGCAAAATCATTGCCTTAGATAATCATCAAGCATTCCTTGACAAATTGATGAAAACAGCACGGGATGAAGGGCTTGAAGATAATATTGTTCCTAAAAATATATCAATGCTTGATATGGATTTTGACAATAAAACATTTGATATTATTTGGTCAGAAGGGGCTCTGTATTTTATGGGATTTCAAAATGGCTTAAAACGGTGTCATCAATTATTAAAAAATAATGGATATTTGGCTGTGACAGAACTTGTATTTCTTTCATCCAATCCGCCTCCCCCTGTCATTCAATATTTTGAAAAGGAATATCCAGACATTAAGGATGTTAAAAGCAATATCGAGTTAATTCAAAATGAAGGATTCCAATTAATCTCTAATTTCACACTATCAGAATCATCATGGTTTGATAGTTATTATTTGCCGGCGAAAAAAGAATTATCCCGCTTGAATAAGAAATATCAAGGTAATGAGATTGCAATAGGTATATTTGAAGAGATCAAAAATGAAATAAATATTTATAAAAAATATTCGGATTTTTATGGGTATGAATTTTTTATAATGCAAAGAGTCAATTTACAAAAATAATCTTATCACGGGATAACAATGCGCTGCATTTGACCGCTATTCCGTTGCGCTCCATAGTGGCAAGTGAGCTTCAGCGTTATAAGGTGGTGGGAATCATATTAGGTGGGTCGTTGAAAAGGGAGAAATTAAAATTTTGGATCTAGTCCGGCCTGTTTGCAGAGTTCGTTGGCTGTGATCCTATCGAGTTGTTTGTGCCTTTTAACCGGAATTATTTTCTTGTCGTTTGTGTAAATGGGGTGTTTGCCACCTTCTCTAAGCAGGTAAAAACCTTTCTTTTCCAAATAGCGTATTAAATCACGTCGTTTGACCGACATGTTCGACCTCTACGGGAAGCTGCTCAATAAGAGCGTTGCCCAGTGGGACTTCTTTCCCAAGCTCTGTATACGCAAGTACCATCTCATTGAGTGCGTCACGAAGCGTAGCGCGGCAATCTTCGAGATCCTTACCTTCAGTAACGACTTCAGGCCACTCAACAAGCTGTCCCATATAACCGGAGGCAATTTTAGTATATTTTGCGGTATAATTTATCATGGCAATCCTCCAAACTTTAACACCATTTTACGCATTATTGTAATCGGTGTCAAACTTGAATATTGTTTGTGTTTATTTCACCATAACCATTTAATATGACATATATAATTGGCACAGAAAACCTTATAACAATTCGCTGAACCTGACCGGGAAAACTATGCGGTTTTACGTAAAGGGAAGCATGGGGACGCCCATAAAATTATAAGTTTCTAGCTTGAAACAGCTATGATTTTGTAGGCGTACCCAATAAAATTACAATTTTAAGATAAGTCAGAGCCTTAACAGGGAAGAATAAATCGATAAAAAGAATAAATTTGAACAAATGAACTAAAAGAAATTTATATTTTTATAGGCCCCCCATTAGCCTACAGTGCGCCATGCCCGCCGGTCAACCGCCGCACCTCCATCACAGGCGATCGACTGCGCAAAAGTCACAAAATCCTCAGCCTTTAAACGCTAGTCAACCATTTCAGAATATGAACTTTCTCCAGTTCAAATACTATTTAACTAATCAACGAATTAACTAATTGCCCCCCACAGAGCCGAAGGCTCTTTGTTATACCAGATTAAGCCGGAAAACGATCCAT
>PVMK01127929.1_pt1 | contig 25854 bp, 27 predicted proteins | sample 1853481 | NCBI WGS metagenome assembly PVMK01 (sample SAMN08533507, study PRJNA380276) | Marine sediment metagenome, whole genome shotgun sequencing project.
TCTTCCGATCTGCAATCATCCGGGATCCCTAGCATCAATCAAGGCCAGTTTCACCTGCCGCGTACCGGGCACAGAGTACAAAACACGGCCTTTTTTATGGTCGGAAGGGATTTGCGCGAACGCCTGCGGCAGATCGTTTACGGATTGCCATTGCCCGCTAAGATCGCTGTTACTGAACCAACGTCCGGAAACCAGGAAATACCAACGCCCCCCGAAACTGAACAAGTCACTTTGTGTATTGCTGACATAACCAATGCCGGTGTCGGCAATCGCATTTAACCGTGGAGCGCCATCCAGCAGGATCAGTTCCGTTGCCTGCAGACTGATTATGAAGGGTGTTGGATCAGTCGAAGGTTTGCTGGCCGGCAACGCCAGTTGTACTTCCTTCCACTTGTCGCTAAGTGCCAGCCTATCGAAATCAGACGGCAAACTGTCGGCTGTTGTCCAGCCACCATCCGCCAGGTAATTATTGAGTTGCCAGGTTTTATCATTGAGCACATACCAGCGCCCATCCTGACCACTGTAAAAAACATTCCAGTTGGTGTTGACCACATACTCAAGTTCAGTGCCTTCAATCGCTGCCCTGACCGGTTCCTTTTCGATTGACAGCAGTTGCAGTGGTGTTTCGGAAACCACTATTACCGGTGGATCAAAATTTAACCGGGATTTCCCACCGTTCCGGCCCGCAACCTCGAAATCCTCTGGCAGCAACCGCAGCAGGACATCCAGGGGTACGGTCCTTTCACGATGTTGAAACGCCTGCGATGCCAGTATTGTCACCGCTTCTGATGTGTCTGCCGCGGAAAACTTTGTTTTCAGCACCTTCAGGTCTGAAATTCTGACGGTTCGCTGATCGAGATCAATATCTGTAACCGCCTGCACATATACAGAACCTACCCGGGGCTTGCTATCGCTATTCAGGCTGACTTCCACTGGCAACCAGGCCCGCAGAAATTGAAAATCCGGCCACGACTCAAGGGTCGGAAAGTCCACCTGTACACTTCCTTGCACAAACTGCTCGATTCGCGGGTAGTCCGTCAGGCCAGTCATTTCGGAATTTGCTGCAGACGTATTCCCCGCAGCAGCCTGGGTTTGGCCACTGTAAAACATGGGAACAGACAGGATCATCAAAACGAGCAGGCAAGTGTGTTTATTCAAGTGTATTTCCTGTAACCGGTTTGGGCTGGAGCGTAATGATAGTGGTTTTTGTGTAGTATTGACACGTCACCTACCAGGTCAATCCCATGTCGAAGACATCAAACTTTCAACTACACGGGCTCGTTTGGCTGCTATTCGCAACTACAGCCATTCTTGTCTCAAATCCGACACTTGCTGCAACGGGCCAATGCATCAGGAGCGAGGTTACTGACCGTCCCAGGATCGGGCTGGTCCTGGGTGGGGGTGGCGCCCGCGGTTATGCCCATGTTGGCGTGCTCAAAAAGCTTGAAGAAATGCGCATCCCCTTTGACTACATCACCGGTACCAGCATGGGTTCAATCGTTGGCGGGTTTCTTGCCACCGGTATGCAATCTGACGAGCTTGGCCAGGTTGTAAGAGAGGCCGACTGGGATGATATGTTCAAAGACAGTACTTCCCGCGAAGACGAGCCATTCAGACGCAAGGCCGATGATGACCTGGGTTTGTTCGGACCCAAACTTGGTATCGGCAAAGACAGCAGTTTATTACCCAAGGGCGTAGTTTCCGGTCAGAAAGTTATTTTCATGTTTGAGTCGGTTACATCCCAGCGTGTCAACACATCCGATTTTGACCAGTTACCCATCCCTTTCCGCGCCATCGCAACCGATATCGTATCCGGAAGCATGGTGGTCATTGCAGATGGGGAGCTGTCCATGGCCATGCGCGCCAGCATGGCGGTGCCGGCGGTTTTCGATCCTGTTCGCCGGGATGGCTATCTGCTTGTTGATGGAGGGCTGGTGCGTAACCTGCCCGTGGATGTGGCCAGGGATATGGGGGCTGATGTTGTCATTGCCGTGGATGTCGGCACCAAACTGGCCGGCAAAAGTGAACTCACCAATGCACTGGCCATTGTTTACCAGATGAGCGGTTTACTGACCGTATACAACACAAATGAACAGATCAGGACGCTGGGTGAAAACGACGTTTTGATAACACCGGAACTAGGTGATGAAGTTGGCTCAGCAGATTTTAAAAAACTGGATGTTGCTATTCCGATTGGTTATGCAGCGGCCGAGGCAATGCAGGATCAGCTACAGAAATATTCTCTTTCCGAAAGCGCATATCACGCCTGGCGCCAACAGGTTGATGCCTGCGTCGATGGCCCGTCACAGGTGCATTTTGTTCAGTTGGATAATCAATCACGCTTTTCTGACGAAGTCATTTTGAAACTGATCACCATCAAACCGGGTGAACCACTTGACCTCGCGCAACTTGACCATGATTTGAAGCAGATCTACGGACTGGGCTTTATCCGCCAGGCACGCTACAACGTCGTCGATCAGGATGGCCCAGCAGGGTATTAAGATCACCGTAAACCAGGATGAGCGTGGCACACAGTTTATTGAAACGGGTATGGATCTGAGTTTCAGCGGACGTGGCACGGATTTCAACATCAGGGGCGCTTACCTGAATACGGGGTTGGATGAACGCGGCTCTGAATTTCGTGCCATGGTTCAAGTTGGTGAATCACCCGGACTATTTGTGGACTATTACCGGCCGCTTGATAATGGCCTGAAATACAGTTTTGAACCCGGCATTTCCTATTTCAGCCGCCCAGTACTTATTTTCGACACCGAAGGCCATGCCCTGGCTGAAATTGAACTGGACGAAGTGGGTGGCGCGATTGCATTTGGACGCGAATTCGGTCGTCACGCAAAATTAACATTGGGTTTTACGCGTTACGCCGGCAATATGGATATCACGGTTGGCAACCCGGAATTGACGCCATTTTCATTTGACGGCGCTGAATCATTCGTGGAGTTTGACTTTGACCAGCTGGATGACCGTTACCTGCCGACCCGTGGTTTACTGGTCAGTATGAAGTATACAAATTCTGCCAAAAGTCTGGGTGCCACCACCAGCTTTAACCAATTGGAATTCTCGATGTTCAGCAGCCACACATTTGGGTTGCACAACCTTATCTGGGGCGGACAATTCAATACCAGCCTGGATAAAAACCTGTCCATCTATAGCTGGTTTACAGGCGGAGGCTTCTTGAACATGTCCGGTTTTGAGCCTAATTCGCTGCTAGGCCAGCATTATGGACAAATTCTGGCAGGATACCGCTACCAGATCGGGAAAAGCGGCTTCCTGCCCGGTTATGCCGGCATGACAGTGGAATATGGCAATGCAACGCAAAAACGCAGTGAAATCTTCTCGGACGGGTTAATCAATGGCAGCTTCTATCTTGCTTATAATTCACCGCTCGGGCCAATCTATCTCGGTCTCGGCTGGAGCGAACAACGCAATCCAATTTATTTCCTCAGGATGGGAACGATATTTGGCCCACGTAGCCTTGGGCGGCGATAGCAGAATCTGCAGTAAGATTTTTCAGTCGCTATAACGGGCTTCCAGCGCCGCCACTGCTGGCAGGCTTTTGCCTTCCACGTATTCCAGAAATGCGCCACCACCGGTTGAAATATAGCTGACACCATCGGCTATATTGAACTGGTCGATGGCGGCCAGCGTATCGCCCCCGCCTGCGATGCTGAAAGCGTTGGAGATTTCGATAGCGTCAGCGATTGTGCGTGTGCCGGCAGCGAAGTTGTCAAACTCGAAAACACCCACCGGACCGTTCCAGATCACCGTACCGGCACCCTGGATCATGGCTGCATAGTCGATGGCGGTCAACGGGCCGATGTCGAGGATCATTTCATCTGAGCGCACTTCATCAACCGAGCGCACATAGGCTTTTGCATTCTTTGAAAAGGACGTTGCGACAACAACATCCTTGGGAATGGGGATTTCACCACCCTTCTTGTGCGCCATTCGGATCAGGCGCTGGGCTTCGTGTATCAGGTCAGGCTCATACAGGGACTGGCCGACATCATAACCGCTTGCGGCAATAAAAGTATTGGCGATGCCGCCGCCTACGATTAACTCGTCAACGCGGGACATCAATGATTCAAGCACCGTCAGCTTGGTGGAAACCTTGGAACCGCCGACGATGGCCAGCATCGGACGCGCCGGCTCGGTCAGGGCCGAATCAAGCTCATACAACTCACGGCTGAGTAATGGCCCTGCACAGGCAACCGGTGCATGCCGAATCACTCCTTCAGTAGATGCCTGGGCGCGGTGAGCGGTGCCAAATGCATCCATTACAAAAACGTCACACAAGGATGCCATGGTTTCGGCCAACGCATCGTTATTGCCTTTCTCACCGGTATTGAAACGCACGTTTTCACATAAAACGACTTCACCGGGCTGAATTTCAACACCGTCGAGCCAGTTTTTTTGCAGTCTCACTGGCGTTCCCAGTAATCCGGACAGATGTTCAGCCACCGGGGCCAGCGAAAACTCATCGCTGTATTGGCCTTCAACAGGCCGTCCCAGGTGAGACAACAGGATGACGGCTGCACCACCCTCCAATGCCATCTGGATGGTTGGTAATGCAGCGCGTATTCGTGCATCAGAAGTCACCCTGCCCGCGTCAAGCGGTACGTTGAAATCTTCCCGGATCATCACGCGTTTACCGGTCAGGTCGAGTTCATCCATACGCAGGAATGACATTACCAGGGCCTCCTAATGGTCGTCTAGGCGTTAACCAGTACAAGCGTGGTATCCAGCATACGGTTGCTGAAACCCCACTCGTTGTCGTACCAGCTTAAAACCTTGACCAGGTTACCTTCCATGACCTTGGTCAAGCTTGCATCAAAGATGGAAGAATGCGGGTTGTGGTTGAAATCGATGGAGACCAGCGGGGCCTCATTATAAGCCAGCACACCCTTCATACTGCCTTCAGATGCTGCTTTTACCGCCGCGTTGACTTCCTCGATTGTGGTCGCTCGACTGGCGGTGAATGTGAGATCAACCACTGACACATTGATGGTCGGAACACGCATGGAAAAACCATCCAGTTTGCCGTTGAGCTCAGGCAGAACCAGGCCAACGGCTGCAGCCGCACCGGTGCTGGTAGGAATCTGGCTCATGGTTGCAGAGCGCGCCCTGCGAAGGTCACTGTGATATACGTCCGTCAACACCTGGTCATTGGTATAGGCGTGGATGGTGGTCATCAGGCCATGCTCGATACCAACACTCTCTAGCAGAACCTTGGCCAGCGGCGCCAGGCAATTGGTGGTGCACGATGCGTTGGAAATAATGTCATCACTGGCTTTCAGTGAATCATGGTTAACGCCATAAACGATTGTGTTGTCTACATCCTTGCCAGGTGCGGAAATAATGACTTTCTTTGCACCTGCGGCAAGATGTGCGCCTGCGGTTTCACGGCTGCGGAAAAAACCGGTGCATTCCATAACCACATCTACACCCAGTTCCGCCCACGGCAGTTTTGATGGATCACGTTCTGCAAAGACCTTTACCCGGTCGCCGTTAACCAGCAAGTCACCACCGTCCACGGTAACCGTACCGGGAAACGTTCCATGCGCGGTGTCGTACTGGGTCAAATGGGCGTTGGTGTTTGCATCACCCAGGTCATTGATTGCCACGATGCTGATTTCATCGGTTCGGTCTGCCTCGTACAGGGCCCGCATGATATTGCGGCCGATACGGCCATAACCATTGATTGCAACTTTAACTGTCATATTTTACTCCTGAATCCTTTTTGTCTGCTGCAAGCAATTCTTGAACTGCTTTGCTGACGTGATCAACTGTTAAACCATAAAATTCAAATAAATCGGGTGCCGGTGCAGACGCGCCGAAACTGTCTACGCCGATAATGCGGCCGTGATCACCAACAAACGGATGCCAATAATGCCTAACGCCGGCTTCAACTGCCACCCTCGCTTTGCAATCCGGTGGCAAGACAGATTCGCGGTAAACCCGCTCCTGTGCCATAAACCGTCCGGGGTTGGGCATGGATACTACACGCACATTGATATTTTGAGCAGCGAGTTCATCCGCTGCCGCCATCGCCAGGCCAATCTCGGAGCCCGTAGCGATGATAATCGCATCGCAGGAACCACCGGCTTCACGCAGGATATAACCACCACGTCCGATGGCTGCTACCTGTTCGTCATCACGCTGCTGGTGAGGCAAATTCTGGCGGGTAAAGATCAAGGCGCTGGGACCGGAGCTTTCTTCAATGGCGCATTTCCAGGCAACTGCTGATTCGACCGTGTCGCAGGGCCGCCAGACACTCAGGTTGGGTATCAGCCGCAGGGCGGCTACGTGCTCCACCGGTTGGTGTGTCGGGCCATCCTCACCCAGGCCGATGGAATCGTGGGTGTATACATGGATATTGTGCGCTGGTATCAGCGCTGACATACGCACCGCGTTGCGTGCGTAATCAGAAAAGACCAGGAAAGTGGCGTTATAGGGAATGAAACCACCATGCAGGCCCAGGCCATTACAAATAGCAGTCATGCCAAATTCACGAACACCGAAATAGATATAATTACCGTCTGCGGTACCCTCGCGGATATCCACGCTCTGTTTCCAGATCGTATTGTTGGAACCAGCCAGGTCTGCAGAACCACCAATCAACTCCGGCAGCAGAGGACCGAATGCGTCCAGGGCAATTTGCGAAGCCTTGCGCGTTGCCACGCTTGCGCCATTTTCCTGTAGCTCAGCAATGGCGGAATCCACCGACTGCTGCCAGTTTTCCGGCAGGTCGCCACGCATTCTGCGGCTGTACTCCGCCGCCAATTCCGGATGGCTCTTCTGATAGAAAGAAAACCGTTCGTTCCAGTCGGATTCTGCTGTCGAACCGCCTGCACGCGCATCCCAGCCCGCATAGATATCATCAGGGATTTCAAAGGCCGGATGACGCCAACCCAGGGCTTCCCTGGTCGCAACGATTTCTTCCGCACCCAGCGGTGCGCCATGGGTGGCGGCGGTGCCCTGCTTATTGGGTGAACCAAATCCGATTACTGTTCTGCAGCAAATCAGTGTAGGCCGGTCTGATTCTGCCCGCGCAGTTTCTACCGCCTGGTTGATTTCTTCCGGATCATGTCCGTCTACATCGCGTATTACCTGCCAGCCGTAAGCTTCAAAACGCGCCGGGGTATCATCGGTAAACCAGCCCTGTACCTCACCATCAATGGAGATACCGTTGTCATCCCAGAATGCTATTAATTTGCCCAGCCCCAGGGTGCCCGCCAGTGAACAGGCTTCATGTGAAACACCTTCCATCAAACAACCATCGCCCAGGAAAACCCAGGTATGGTGATCCACGATCTGGTGGCCTTCCTGGTTAAACCGGTTGGCCAGTACTTTTTCTGCCAGCGCCATACCGACGGCGTTGCAGATGCCCTGACCCAAAGGGCCCGTGGTGGTCTCCGCACCGGGTGTTTCCCCGAACTCCGGGTGCCCGGCAGTTTTTGAATGTAATTGACGGAAATTTCGGATCTCCGACATCGGCAATTCATAACCACTCAGATGCAATACGGAGTAAAGCAGCATGGAGGCATGCCCATTGGATAGTACGAAGCGATCTCGGTCCCACCAGCCGGGGTTTGCCGGGTTGTGTTTCAAGTGATCATTCCACAGGACTTCAGCTATATCAGCCATACCCATGGGTGCGCCGGGGTGGCCGGAATTGGCCTTTTGTACTGCATCCATGGCCAGAGCACGGATGGCATTTGCTAGTTCACGTCGAGTAGACATCGGGATTTTCTGATCCTGGGTTGTTGGTGGTGAGCCGGGCAGTGCTAAACAACCACACCGGCCAGTAATGAAACCTGTCTATTATTTTCGCTGATACGGCTGTGTATAAGCAAGAGCCAACACGCAAATGTTGGCTCTTTTCGCGGAGTTTTTGATAGAGGTCAGGTTACTCTTGTCTTGACCAGCCGACCTGACTTGTAATCTGCCCAGTATACGTTCAGTTCCTTTTTCACCACCGGCAACAGGAAATAACAGCCCAACAGGTTGGGGAAGGCCATGGCGAATATCATTGCATCCGAGAAATCGATCACCGAACCCAGTTGCATGGATGAGCCAACTATGACAAAAAACAGGAACAGCAACTTGAAAGTCGTGTCCGTAACCCTGTTTTCACCGAATAGAAAAGTCCATGCTTTCAGCCCGTAGTACGACCACGAAATCATGGTGGAGAACGCAAATAGCACCACGGCTACTGTCAGCACCCATGGAAACCAGGAAATGGACGATTCAAATGCGTCGGAAGTAAGCTGAACACCAGCGCTTGGATCAACCGACGGGTCCCAGGTACCGGTAATAATGATCACCAGTGCCGTAATCGTACAAACAACGATGGTATCGATAAAAGGCTCATACAGCGCTACAAAACCTTCGGTTACAGGGCGCTTGGTTTGAACTGCCGAATGCGCAATGGCTGCAGAACCAACACCGGCTTCGTTGGAAAATGCAGCACGTTTGAAACCCTGGAAAAGTACGCCGATCACACCACCCGAAACACCTTCAGCAGTAAAGGCACCATCAATAATCGCACCGAATGCCGCCGGGATTTCGGGGAGATGCATGAAAATAATGACCAGGCCCGCAACGACATAGATGACCGCCATGAAGGGTACAATTTTTGACGTAACCCGGGCGATGCCCTTGATTCCACCCATGATGACCAATCCAACCAGGGTGGCTACTACCAAACCAAACAGCCAGCCCTTATCAGCCAACCAGCTCGCTTCCCCACCGGTCACATTGACCACCTGGGCAAAACTCTGATTTGCCTGGAACATGTTGCCACCACCAAATGCACCACCGACGCAGAAAATGGCGAACATAACAGCCAGCACTTTACCCAGTTTGGCAAAACCGGCGCCTTTCTCGGCAAGTCCTTTAGTCAGGTAATACATCGGACCGCCGGAAACCGAGCCGTCCGGTAATTCGTTACGGTATTTGACACCCAGGGTGCATTCAGTGAATTTCGAGGACATACCCAGGAAGCCGGCCAGTATCATCCAGAATGTTGCACCCGGCCCACCCAGCGATACAGCGATGGCAACACCGGCAATATTACCCAGGCCAACCGTGCCGGACAATGCAGTAGCAAGTGCCTGAAAATGAGTTACCTCACCGGGGGCGTCCGGATCATGGTAGTCGCCCCGCACCAGCTCAAAACCGTGTTTGAACGCCCGCAGGTTAATGAAGTTGAAATAAAATGTGAAAATAGTTGCAGCAACGATCAACCACACCAGTACAAATGGGATGGGTACACCTCCAACAGAAAAAGAAGAAAAGACCAGGCCTGCAACAGCATCGGCATAGGGCTTGACTGCGAGATTAATTTTTTCATCGATCCCCACATCGGCAAATACAGAAAAACTGGCGAACAGGCTAACGAGGGTGGTGAATCCCACTCTTAATTTTGACATTAACGGTCTCCGGTTGGATGGCTTGCCACGAAATTCAGCCGCGACTATAGCACCATAATCGAGGAAATGAAGTTCACAAGGACCAATCCGGTTAACCAGTCAACGATCAATCGGGTTGACGCCACTTGATTGAACAACCCATCGAAGGCACCTGCTGTGCCGGACCGTGGCCGGTCCCGGCGACCTGTTTCATGGCCTCAAACAACTCCCTTGCCTGGCTGGCATCATCAGATTTCGGTCCGGCCGCATCAAGGCGGCCTCGATACTGCAGTTCCATATTTGCGTTATAACCAAAAAAATCAGGCGTGCAAACCGCACCATACGCCCTGGCTACCTCCTGGGTCTCATCAAGCAGGTAAGGGAATGGGAAATCAAACTCATTTGAAATCAACAACATGTTGGCAGCAGAGTCATCGGGATAGGCAACCGTATCATTCGGCATGATAGCCACGGAGTTGATACCCAGCGCCATCAACTCGCGTGTATCGCGCACCAGTTTTTTCCGGATTGCTTTAACGTAGGGACAATGATTGCTGATAAACATGACCAGCAAGCCGCGCTCACCACTGCATTTTTCCAGTGTCCATTGCTGTTGATCCACACCCGGCAGGGTGAAATCTACCGCCTTTTTTCCAAACTCGCACACCGGTGTTTGCGAACTGACCATGCTAGTGCTCCTTCAAAGTGATTACTATTATGATAAACAGGTATCCAAAATTGACCAATAGGTCAGTATATCAGGCAGAACGGGCAATCCGGGTCAGCAAAACCTTGTTATTTTTGCTATAATTGCTATAGAACTTATTCGCCGGTGGAGACTCTATGGAAGGGTACACCAAAGGGATTGGTACTCGGTGAGGACAAGAATGCAGCAACAATGGTCAATGACATGCAGACGCCTGGGCAGCCTCTTGGCTGGTCTGGTCGTGTGTCTGTCGCCTGCGTTTTCTAGTGCCGATAACACCAATATCCCAGCGCCAATGGTACCCGGAAATACTCAGCAGCCAGGCCAATACCAACCCCTGGTGATATTACCGTTACAAAAAGAACAGGCTCAGGCCGGCCTTGCATTTGACCTGGGCGGGTCTGATACACGCAAGCTTGAATTACGCCTGTCCGAGCCCCTGACGCTGAATATCAACAACAGCCTGCAAAGGTCTTCCTCCGGTGTCGGATCGGTTTTCATGGATAGCTCGCTGAGCCTGCGTCTGAATGACAACATGGATATCACAACCAGTCTTGGCGCAGGAAAAAGCCGGGCATCATTTCAGCCCCTGGGCAGCATCCACTGTCAGAACGGCGTACTTGAACAGGGCTCTTACCGGGCATCTGACTGCTATTTCATCAACCAGGCAAATGTGTTGAAACAAGACCAGGTTGCATTGGGCTTGCGCTACAGCAAAGACAAGCTCAACACATCGGTCAGCATATTCCGGCGCGAAGCCGGTATGGGTCAGCAGGGTGTAGTCAATTACGCCAATCCGGTGACCGCTTCGGTATTGGGTGCCGGAACATTGACACCCAGGCAAAGCAACCCGTTGCTTCCGGCATTTAGCACGGGACAGCCACTCAACTACCAGAACAGCGAAGTTTCCGGTCTCGATATGGAATTCCAGGTTGGCCTGACCATGGATAGTGCGGGAGATGTAAGGCTCGGACTGCAGTTAACACGGGTCCTGGATGCATCTTTTGAAGCCACATCAATGTACGCGCCGGGTCTTCAGAACTGGACGATTGCCAACCCATTCGATAGCGCACAGGTGAACCTCGACTGGAGCAAGGGTAATTTCAGCGGTGGTATCCAGGGGTTTTATCGCGAGCAGGTACAGTTTCTGAATCGTGAAGACCTGGATAGCTCAACTACATTTGACGTTCACTTCACCTGGCGTGCCCCATGGAATGCCAACCTCAGTGTTGGTACCAGCAATCTGCTCAATGCCGGTGGCGAGGATAAAGGCAAGACTGACAGCGGCCTGCAGGATCCTTTCGAATCGATTTATGGTCGTATTCCCTACGTCCGGTATCAGCAAGACCTCTGAAATCATACACGTCATCAAGGCACATCTATCAGCTAAATATTAGCTGGTGATACATGATAGACTTTCGCCGTCAAATATAACCTGCCACCAAAATGTCGGAACGCAAAATGAATAAACTGCTGTTTTTTGTGCTCGCCTTCTCAATACACTACACAGCCAATGCCGCTGACAGTTTCTCAACACTTGAAGAGCGCATGTCCGGTAAGGAATTCCAGGAAACCGGTATTGTAAAACTGACCGAGGCAGAACTTGCCGCATTGAATGACTGGCTCAGGCGTCATTCAGTGGCCACGCTTGAAAACGCAGTGGTCCATTCAGCCTCCGGTGAAGCGCAGACAGGCGCCACAAAAGATTTGCGAGGCTTTGAGAACCAGCCAAAAAATGACCCTAACGGGCTAGATGGCAAACTTATTCACAGCACCATTGCCGGAACATTCGACGGCTGGAATGGCAAAGAAACGCTATTCAAACTAACCAACGGCATGGTCTGGCAGCAGACTGAAAAAGATACCTTTTATATCAGCCCGGTGGAAAATGCTGCAGTAACGATTAGCAAGGGCTTCATGGGGAACTGGAAGTTATCGATTGATGGACACAGTTCCAATGTACGGGTAAGCCGCATCCAATAAGACAAAACCAGATCACCTTATTGCCGATCAATGGTCAATGACCGACCTTTTTCAATGCCGCTTTGGACATGAACAGGTAAACCCTGATAACCAGGTAGCTCGCGGCCCCTATGGTGAATAATGCATACGGCCCGATTGACGCCCTGTGCTGAAAGCCCGAGGTGTCTACCAGGTACCAGCCGAATGACGCCACCAATAAGCTCAGCGCAGCGTAACTGGCCATCTTCAAATGATAAACACGATCTCTCAGTTTGCGACGACGAAACTCATTCAGCTCTTGCTCGGCGACTTCACCGCGCTGAAACCCGCAATACGGACACAGCATCGTCAGGCTGGACAGGTTTTTGTCACATTTTGGACAATTGACAATAGCCACAGCTAAGCAAACCTCGATTAAATTCTGATTGTGCCCTGGTTTTCGCCAAAAAATTTCAATTCAGCACGTAAACCACCGCTTTTGCGATTCTCGAAGTGTATCGACCATCCATATAATTCACACAGACGCTGGACAATCGCCAGGCCCAGACCTGACCCCTTGCCGGATACACCTTCGCCACGAAAGTGCCGATTCGTTACCTGTGACAATTCTGCTTCCGGTATACCGGGACCCAGTATCTTCCACCAGTATACGGCCACTTCCAATGGTACATACCACCTGGCCGGATGGCGTGTAGCGGATTGCATTGCTGATCAGGTTACCCACGGTGACCGCAATGACGGACTCTGGAGCAATGACGCTGACCCTGTCTTCCCCAATAATTTTCAGTTCCAGAGGTTTGTTATCCAGTAAAGGCTCATGCAGATGGATCAGCTTATCAACGATTTTGCAAACATCATGTGCTTCACTGTCCTGGTTGATGCCCTGCTCTGCACGAACAAGATGCAGTAAGGCGGTGGTGATATCCGTGGATTGCCTGGCTGCCCTGGCGATACGTAAAATCCTTGTCCTGGTTTTTTCGGGAAGATCCTTCTGTGCCAGTAACAGCTCTGTCGCGCCTGAAATTACTGCCAGCGGTGTGCGTAACTCATGGCTGACATCCGCGTTGAATTCACGGTCCCGCTCAACCAACTGGTGTACGCGCTCCGCATAGGAATCCAGTGCCGCTGCCAATTGCCCGACTTCATCATCCGGAAACCAGCTCGCCAGTCCTGGTGATGGTGTCTCTTCACCCAATTGGCTCAAGCGTTCTGCCAGATCGCTGACAGGTTTCATTACCCGGCTGGCAGACCAAAGACCCAGCGCCAGCGACAACATGGAAAATACCAATACCGCTGCCACCAGCGACCACACAAGCCGGTTGGTCAGGCGTTGATTTTCCGTGATGTCGTAGATCAAAAACGCCCATAAATCATCATCTTTACGTACGGCAGCCTTGAAGTAACCTTCCGCCGTTTCGACCTCGTGCACACCGGCTTCAAGATCTCTGATCTGTGCAGGAACGCTGTGGTTGGGATCTCCGGGGCGGGTGACAAAACCCTGGATACGGGTATGAAACGGCTCGACAAGTGTCGGGTCCCGATGCAATTGAACCAGGTAATCATCAAGTTCCTGTTTCAGCGTTGATCCAATCAGTTCATCTTCGAGATTGCTTTGCAGAAAAAGCGTACTGATTGCAAACAGGCCGCTGAGCAGCGTGCCAAACAGCAGGAAAGAAAATACTATGCGGCTGCGGAGCCTATGTCTGTAAAGCATCTGACTCCACAAGACGATAGCCGATGCCGTGACGGGTCTGGATCATTTTGCTGCCGAATGGCTTGTCGATGGCCGAGCGCAGGGAATGGATATGTACGCGTAAACTATCACTGTCAGGCATCTCTTCGCCCCAGACCTCTTTTTCCAGTTCGGTCCGTGTCACCACGTTCGGCGAAGCCTCCATCAGGCAGCGTAATAATTTCAGGCCAATCGGGTTAAGGTCGATTTCGTTGTTGTTACGGCTAACGATCAGGGTATCAACATTAAACAGCAGGTCACCGATCTGAATCTCTTTACTTGCCCGCCGCGTTCCCCGCGTGGCCAGGACTTCCAGTCTTACTTCAACTTCCTGCAATTCGAAAGGTTTGACCAGGTAATCATCAGCGCCCGTGCTCAAAACCAGCCAGTTTGTCTTCAAGACGATCCCTTGCGGTCAACATCAGCACCGGCGTGTTTTTGCCTGCTTCCTGACGCAGCTTGCGGCAGACTTCCAGGCCGTCCATGCCGGGTAGTGCCAGGTCCAGAACGATGGCGTCAAAATCATTGACAATGGCCAGGTGCAAACCCGTTATGCCATCACCTGCAAAGTCTACGGTATGGCCTTTTTCATCCAGGTAATCACCAATATTGGCCGCAATATCCGGGTTGTCTTCAATAATTAAAATGCGCACAGTCAGTACCTGTATTGGATTAGCTTGAAGTGGAATCTTCCGCTAAGACCGCACTTCGAAATCAAAGTTGCAGTTAGTGTACTGTCCACCTTATAACCGGGGATCTGCGAGTACACTAGAGGTCGAGAATGTCAACATCCTGCATACCCTCTGTAAGCGAATCAACATCTCCGCCCTCCGACATTTTCACCGCCAGGCGGACTTCGTTGGCCGAATCGGCATGCCGGATGGCTTCGTCGTAGGTGATCTTGCCTTCCTTGTACATTCCAAACAGGCATTGATCAAAAGTGACCATACCGTGGTGATTGGATTCCGACATGATCTTTTTCAGTTCCGTGATTTCACCGTTGCGAATTCTTTCCTGTACCAATGGTGTCGCCAGAAGAACCTCAACTGCCGCCCAACGTCGGGTCTGGTCTGCAGAGGGAACCAGTTGCTGCGCTATGATCGCCCGCATGTTGAACGACAGATCGAGCAATACCTGTTCCTTTGGCGTCCTCGGGGAAGAAATGCAGATATCCGGTCCAGCGCCTGGTTGGCGTTATTGGCGTGCAATGTACACAATACCAGGTGACCGGTTTCGGCAATGTAATCGCGTACTCCATGGTCTCACGCGTGCGGATCTCGCCGATCATGATGACATCCGGCGCCTGTCGCAATGTAGTTGCGCAGCGCTACTTCAAATGAATCCGTGTCAATCCCCGACCTCGCGCTGGGTCACCAGGCTTTTACCATGGAAGTGCACGTATTCGATCGGATCTTCCACAGAGATAATGTGGCCGCTCATTCTTTTATTGCGGTAACCGATCATGGCCGCCAGCGAAGTGGACTTGCCGGTACCAGTGGCGCCCGACAAATAAGATGATCCCGCGCTTGGCCAACGCCAAATCGGTCAACAGTTCCGGCAAACCAAGATCTTCAAATGTCGGGATGGTGGTTTCAATACGCCGGCATACCATGCCGACACGTGCCTGCTGATAGAACGCACTGACACGGAAACGTACATCCTCACCAAGCGAGATGGCAAACTGGCACTCCAGCGTCTCGCCAAACTCCCTGATTTGTTTCTTGGTCATGATGCTTTGAACGATTTCACTGACTTCATCCGGCAACAGGACTTCGGTTGAAATCGCCCGGATCTTGCCATTGACCTTGATGCACGGAGGAGCATCCGCAGTAATAAAAAGGTCAGAGCCTTTTTCCTCGTGAAGCTCCCGTAACCAGCCTTCTACTACACTCATCTTCGCATCTCCAATTTGATACCCCTCGCCTGTTCGTAAATGAACGGACCAGGGAAACCCTTACATAAACAGTTTACGGTCTACCGCCTTCCTGGCTGCTTCCTGGCGGGCCACGATACCCCTGGCGACCAAACCTTCAAGATACTGGTCAAGCGTGTGCATGCCAACATTCTGGCCAGTCTGAATGGCGGAATACATCTGTGCCACTTTGTCCTCGCGTATCAGGTTCCGGATCGCGGGCGTAGCCAGCATGATTTCATGGGCAGCGATACGGCCACCGCCAATTCGCTTCATCAATGTCTGAGCAATAACCGCACGCAGGGATTCCGACAACATGGAACGCACCATTGATTTTTCACCCGCAGGAAAAACATCAATAATACGGTCAATGGTCTTGGCTGCTGAACTGGTATGCAAAGTGGCAAAAACCAGGTGACCGGTTTCTGCCGCAGTCAGCGCCAGGCGGATGGTTTCGATATCACGCATTTCGCCCACCAGGATGATATCCGGATCTTCACGCAGTGCCGAGCGCAGCGCCTGGTTGAAACCGTGGGTGTCGCGGTGCACTTCGCGTTGATTGATCAGGCATTTTTTCGATGTATGCACAAATTCAATCGGATCTTCGATGGTCAGGATGTGCGCGGGCAGGGAGGTATTGAGGTGATCAATCATCGCGGCGAGGGTCGTGGTTTTACCCGAACCGGTCGGTCCGGTCACCAGTATCAGCCCACGCGGAACGTTGATTATTTCTTTGAATGACGGTGGTGCGCCGATATCTTCCAGGGTCCAGACAGCCATTGGAATGGTACGGAACGCACCGCCAACACCACGGTCATGGTGGAAACAATTGACACGAAAACGGGCAAGTCCCGGTACCGCGTATGAAAAATCAACCTCCAGGTTGGCTTCAAAGTCACGTCGCTGATGATCACTCATCGTGCTGTAAAGCAGCTCGGTCAATATTTGATTATCCAGCGCCGGCAAAGTCAAACGCCGCAGGTCACCATCCACACGGATCATGGGTGGCAAACCTGACGAAAGATGAAGATCCGAAGCCTTGTTTTTAACCGAAAAAGCGAGCAGCTCGGCAATATCCATTAAACCCTCCTTGCAGGGATACCGGTAGCGTTACAATACATTATGACTCAATATCAGAAAAATGCTTGAAACCGTATCCCTGGTTTTAATTGCAACAGACGTAACCATAGACAATGCATACACTCGCTGCAACATGAATGAATCGCTTAAAAGACTTAAATTTGTCACGCAAAGAATCGAAAATGCCTGCATTGCAGCAGGCAGACAGCCGGATGAGGTCACGCTATTGGCTGTCAGCAAACGACATTCGGCTGAAAAAGTTACTACTTTAAACAAGTTAGGGGTTCTGTCATTTGGTGAAAACCAACTTCAGGAGGCCCTGAGAAAACAGGGTGAACTGGGCGAACTGGATCTGCAATGGCATTTTATCGGTAGCGTACAATCCAATAAAACACGCGCCATCGCGGAAAATTTTCAATGGGTACAAAGCGTCGACAGGCAAAAGACCCTGCGACGGCTCTCATCACAACGCCCGGACTCCCTGGGCCCGCTCAACATTTGTTTACAGGTAAATATTGACCGGGAACCACAAAAGGCCGGTGCAAGCCCCGAAGAAATTTTGCAATTGGCAACGCTTTCCAAAGGTCTGGATAATATAAAACTGAGAGGCCTGATGGCCATACCAAAGATGACAAGCGACCCGATCGAACAACACGACAGTTTCAGCAAGGTCAAAGCCTTGTTTGAAGAACTCAAAAATGCGGGGCATGACATCGACACCTTATCTATGGGCATGTCGTCTGATCTTGAGATAGCCATCGCTGAAGGCAGTACCATGGTGCGTATTGGCACGGACTTGCTTGGTAAACGGGAAACATGAAATACATTCACAGGGACAAAATATGAGAATCGCATTTATTGGCGGTGGCAACATGGCCACGGCATTGATCAGCAGCCTGTTTGCATCCCGTCACAATGTTGACCGCATTCACGTCGCCGAACCCAACGCCGGGGCAAGGGAAAGCTTAAAAAGACAATGGCCGGTGCACTGCTTTGAACAGGCTGTCGATGCGATCCAGGGTATGGACACCATTGTCCTGGCGGTCAAGCCACAGGTTCTTCCACTGGTGCTTGGGGAGATCGGTGGACTGGTTACAGATGAACAACTGGTGATATCCATCGTTGCCGGTATACACACCAACCAGATTGCTGAGCAAATAAGGGCCAACCCGCCGATTGTCCGCACCATGCCGAATACACCCGCCCTGATCGGCCTCGGCATTACCGGCATGTACGCACGTATAAACTGCAATCTCGCCCACCGTGAAATGACACAAAACCTGATGGAATCCGCCGGCGAAGTCGTGTGGCTGGACAAGGAGAGCCTGCTGGATGTTGTGACCGCGTTGTCGGGCAGCGGTCCAGCCTATTTCTATTACCTGATTGAATCCTTGCGCAATGCCGGAACCCGCCTGGGCCTGCCGGCCGAGGTGTCCGCCAAGCTCGCGCTTTATACCGCCTACGGTGCCAGCGCCATGGCGGTGCAAAGTGACCTGGACGTCATCGAACTCCGCCATCGGGTTACCACCAAGGGTGGCACAACCGAGGCGGCGCTGGAACAACTCGAAGCGGGCCATTTTGAGCAACTGATAGATGCAGCCATAAAAGCGGCAACGCGGCGCGGCGAGGAACTTGCAGATAATGGAGCACAGGCATGAACCCGTCCGCGGCGCTCATCTATTTGATCAGCACCCTGACCGACCTTTATGTTGCGGCCATTTTACTGCGCCTGTTACTACAGTGGGTCGGGGCTGATTTTTACAATCCCCTGAGCCAGTTCCTGATCAAGGTAACCAACCCGGTACTGGTTCCGGCCAGGCGTGTAATTCCATCGATTGGCAAGCTGGACATGGCTTCGGTGGTGGTCATGCTGCTATTGGAACTGGCCCAGTTAGCCATCATCACCCAGCTCAGCCCGGTGGATTTCGGATTGCAGTTCCTACTCCTGTTTGCAATACAAAAATTACTCTTCACACTGCTGATGACCTATTTTGTGCTGATTATCGCCAGGGTCCTGGTTAGCTGGATAGCAAACCAGTCCCGGCACCCGTTGATCCCCACTGATATACCAGCTGACCGAGCCGGTATTAAGGCCCATAAGCAGGTTGCTCCCGCCAATAGGTGGTATAGATCTGTCACCTTTGATTGCATTGATCGCACTGCGATTTCTTTTGCTTCTGCTAGGATGGTAAGTAACAGGAAACAATTGGTCACCCTGATACTTGCCTCGTTGTCTCTGCTGCGTGGAATCAAACTGAAGTTTATGAAAGGATTTGAATAATGAAAATACTGTTTAAAACACTGATTCTACTCGCCGCGTTGACATCGTTACCTGCCATTGCGCAGCAGGCACAGGAGTTTGGCGACTATATTATTCACTACAATGTCCTGAGCTCCAGTTTGATCACACCCGAAGTCGCAAAGGCCTACGGCATCCGTCGCTCTGACAGTCGCGCCCTGATCAATATCTCAGTTTTAAAAAATGCTGAAGGTAAAACTGCAACGGCTGTAAAAGCCAAAGTGACGGCCTCAGGCCGCAACCTGACCGGTCAGACCCGCAATGTTGATATGAGAGAGATCGATGACGGGTGACGGTGCGATCTATTACATCGGGTGAATTATCCGTCAGAAATATGGAAACCTTTGATTTCACCGTCGTGGTTTTAGTGGAAGGCCAAAACAGACCTTTCAACGTGAATTTCAGACAACAGTTTTATACCGAATAAAACCCGTCACCCCGGATCAGTACGATTCACCCCGGCCTTGAGGACCGCACCGTAACCTGCACGGTAATCCGGATACGTCAATATAAACCCGCTACCCCGCAATCTTTGATTACTGACTCGCTTACCACGGTTTGCATGCTCATCAGTCAGGCCTGCCGGTGCGGTTGCCCCCTGTGCTTCAGCCAACCATTTGACAACATCATAGCGGGGTGCCGATTGATCATCTGATGCAATATATAAAGCATCCGGCTTATCAAGCAGCAGTAGATGCCTCAATGCCGCTGCAGCATCGTCGCGGTGAATTCTATTGGTAAAAAAGGCAGGGGATTGTTGAACTTCAAAGCCTTCTGAAACAGCCAACCTGATTAATCTTTCACGACCCGGACCGTAAATACCTGAAATCCCGGACAACCACCAGGTCATCTGTACAAGTAGCTGCCAGTTGTTCCATTTCCAACAGGATCTTGCCGTTAAAACCAGTAGGCCCCGGGCAGGTATCTTCATTGACGAAACCGCCATCCGACTCACCAAATACCGCTGTGCTGGAAACCAGCAGGGTCCGGGACAGGCGCCTGCTTCAGGCCCGCCCACACATTTTCCCAGCCTCGAATGAAAATGGCTTTGTATCCAGCCGGATCACGGCTGGCTGGTGTTGGCATAAATACCAGCCGGTCAATGTCCGGTGGCAGATTGGTGAGCGTAGCAGGATTTGTCAGATCGGCCTGGATTGCCTGCACACCGGCGGGCAGGGTTGAGGTATCACGCTTCAATCCATAAACGACATGGCCATCCTGCACCAATGATGCTGCCAGTACGCTGCCTACATCACCACAGCCGGCGATCAACACCTTCATTATGCCGACGCCGGCTCCGGATTATCCGGATGGGCACGTGAACCCGGCAGGGTTCGCAACCAGATCAACCAGACCACCAACGCATCAAGGATGATCAGTGCCTGCCAAAGATAGAGGTGGAACCATTCAAAAGCGGTGTAATTCCACTGGCCAAGGTAAAAAAGGCTTATGATTCTTACCAGGTTAAGGAGTTGGATGGCAAAAAAACCGGCAACAAATCCAATCATTTTATTTTTGAAAGGTGCCGGAAACGCAAATATGGCTGCAAATAGAATGATGACAGCCTCCAGCCCGTTACAGCCGCGTTCAATACGCACACCAAACCCGGAAACCTTGTCACGGATGGTATTGCCGGTGGCGACGACGTTTTCGTCAAAAACCTGCACAATCCATACACTGATATCCGCGATCAATGATGTGAAAGGAAGGATGACGTACTTTTCCGCTGGCTGTAAAATCTCAAGCGTAAACAGCCCGATCAGCAGTACTGAAAATATGATAAAAAATCGAAGCATTAAGCGAGACGCCATTCCTGTTAGCCGGGTTGCAGCAATGTTACCCAAAGCCATGCGGGCTTGCACGCCGTTTTTGTGGCCATTACATTGCAAATGAGCAAAATAAACCAGAATATTTTCCTGATCGGTCCGATGGGCTCAGGCAAGACTACGATTGGTAGACAACTGGCAAAAATGTTTGCGCTGGATTTTTATGACTGCGACCACGAACTCGAGCTTTTAACCGGCGCCAGTGTCAGCCTGATATTTGATATAGAAGGTGAAACAGGGTTTCGCTTGCGGGAAAGCCGGTTGCTCAATCAACTGGTTGAAAAAAGTGGTGTTTTGATTTCAACCGGTGGCGGTGTGATATTGAGTGACGAAAACCGCCGCCTGTTGCGTTCGCGGGGCTTTGTCGTTTACCTTAAAACCAGTATAGAAAATCAGCTCAGGCGATTGAGCCAGGATAAAAGCAGGCCATTGTTGCAAGCAGAGGACAGAACGCAACGATTACTGGACCTGGCGCGCGTACGCAATCCATTATACGAAGACACGGCAGACCTGGTATTCAGCACCAGTAATTCAAGTGTATTTGCAACTGCAAAAGCACTTTTTTCCGCCATTTCAGAGCAGGTGGATCCACTCAAACCGGAGAAACCCCATGCAAACAGTTAAAGTCGAACTGGTAGAGCGAAGCTACATCGGTATACATCGGCTCCGGTCTGCTCGGCACTGATCACCCCGCATTTGATATCAGCACAGGAAGCACCGTACTCATACTCAGCAATGAAACAGTTGCACCCCTGTACCTGGATAAACTCGTGATTTCATTGGCGGGTGCGGATGTTCATAGCCTGGTACTGCCGGATGGCGAAACCTATAAAACGATAGAATACTGGTCACGAATTATCGACAAGCTGGTCGGGATACGTGCCACACGGGATGCGACAATAGTCACCCTGGGTGGCGGTGTTATCGGTGATATGGGCGGTTTTGCTGCAGCAAGTTACATGCGGGGAATCAATTTCATCCAGGTACCCACCAGCCTGCTGGCGCAGGTTGATGCCTCGGTAGGCGGTAAGACGGGATTCAATCATCCACAGGGGAAAAACCTGGTGGGTGCATTTCATCAACCGCGCGCGGTACTGGTTGATATCGAAACGCTGGGAACACTGCCCAAACGGGAATTCTCAGCAGGCCTGGCAGAAGTGGTCAAGATCGCCGCCATACGCGATGCGGAATTTCTGCTCTGGCTTGAAGATAACGGTGCGGCCATCATGGCCAGGGAGCCTGAAGCGCTTACCAGCATGATCAGGCGAAGCATCGCCAACAAGGCTGCCGTTGTCGCCGAAGATGAACGCGAATCCGGTATCCGCGCACTGCTGAACTTTGGGCACAGTTTTGCCCATGCGCTGGAGACCTTGACCGGCTACCGGCAATTTCTGCATGGGGAAGCCGTTGCCATTGGCATGATGGTGGCATGCAGGCTCAGTGAACTGAGGGGGTTTTGTGAGGCAGGCTTGGGTGACCGCCTGGGTAAACTGCTGCGATCATTTGACCTGCCGCTTGAGCTTCCGGCAGAACTGGATCTTCACGACATGATTGAAACCATGAAACTGGATAAGAAAGTAATTGCCGGTTCGGCCAGGCTGATACTGGTAAAATCGGCCGGTCAGGGGTTTATCGACAGCAGCTCCGACAAGCTGCAGATAATTGCGGCGCTTAGCGCCAGCCAAACAGATTCTTAACAAGGGAATAGTATGAACGTACCTTTGAAAAATGATTTATATATCAGGGCATTACTACGCCAGCCAACCGAGAGGACACCCATCTGGGTGATGCGCCAGGCCGGGCGTTACCTGCCTGAATACCGGCAGATACGTGGTGAAGCAGGCAGCTTTATGAACCTGTGCACCAATCCTGAACTCGCCTGTGAAGTCACACTGCAACCGCTACGCAGATTTCCCCTGGATGCCGCAATTCTTTTTTCCGACATACTGACCATACCGGATGCGATGGGTCTCGGACTTTATTTTGCTGAGGGTGAAGGCCCCAAGTTTGAAAAAGTGATCAAGACCGCATCTGATGTCGAACAACTAAAGCGACCCGACCCTGCAAGCTCACTTGCTTATGTCATGGATGCCGTTGCGCTGATCCGCAAAAACCTCAATGGTGATGTTCCCCTCATCGGCTTTAGCGGCAGTCCGTGGACACTGGCCACCTACATGGTCGAAGGCGGATCCAGCAAAACCTTTGCAAAGATCAAGAATATGATCTACGCCGAACCGCAAACCGCGCACCTTTTGCTCGACAAACTGGCGGATGCGGTGATCGATTATCTCAATGCGCAAATCGAAAGCGGCGCACAGGCCGTGCAGCTTTTTGATACCTGGGGTGGCGTGCTGGCACCGGACATGTTCCGGGAGTTTTCATTACGCTACCTGGGTAAGATTGTTGCCGGACTGCACCGCTCATATGGCGGTGAGACCATCCCGGTCGTGGTATTTTGCAAGGGTTGTAATTCTCATCTCGAAGCAATTGCTGACACCGGCTGCGATGGCGTAGGCGTCGACTGGACCATCACGCTTTCCGATGCAAGGGCCAGGGTGGGTGAGCGGGTGTCCCTGCAGGGCAATCTTGACCCTGCCATTATGCTGACAAACCCCGGGATCATTGAAAACCAGGTGAAAGTAACACTCGCCAGTTTTGGCAAGGGTAGCGGCCATGTATTCAACCTTGGGCATGGGATTACCCCCGAGGTAGATCCGCATCATATGACTGTTCTCACGGAAAGTGTGCGTCAACATAGCCCAGAGTGGCATCAGGACTGAATTACTTTCGTCACTAGCTCACTGGCCAGTACTTTTTTAAAATAGGCTGATCAGGGAGGTTCTGTTTTAATGCGTGTTCGACTGCTGTTATTCATCGCGGTACTGCTGGTCGCAATTGTGACGCTGTTCCTGTTGCTATTGGCCACCGATACCGCACTCTCGGTGTGGCAGCGTCTGCGCGAAGCACCTTTGTGGCTACAGGCGGCATACACGCTGGTATTGTTATTGATTTCGGGTGCAAGCCTGTGGCTCTCCTGGCACTGGCTGAAACCGGCCGGCAAGAAGGCGCCATCCGAAGACAAAACCCTCGACCCTTTTTCTCTGCAGGAAGAACTGCTTGCCTCAGCGAGCGCCGGGGTTGATGTCAGTGCGGCGGTTGAGGAAATCAGGGAACAGCAACGGCGCAAGCAAAGCGGCGAGGTATTCATTGCCATCTTCGGTGAAATAAGCACAGGTAAAAGCAGCCTGGTCAAAGCATTATTACCTCTGGCCGATATGGAAACCGATGTGAAAGGTGGTACCACAATGGAAATCACCCACTACCGGTGGCAGTCACAATCGGGTGATGCGGTGATTATTGCCGACCTGCCGGGTTTCAATCTTGATGACAGGCCTGAGATACTTGAAGAAGCACGACGCGCACACCTGGTGGTTTTTCTGTGCGACACCGACATTACACGTAGCCAGATGGCGCAACTGGAAAGCTTGCTCGAAACCGGAAAACCGCTCATCGTGGCGCTGAACAAAGCCGATCAGTTCTCTGCATCGGAAGCGCAGGCCATTGCTGCCAGCATTTCCGACCGTACAGGGATCAATTGTGATGACGTAGTGTTTATCCAGACCGGCGGCCGTGAAGAAGTGATCCGCCTGTTGCACGATGGCAGTGAAGAAACCATTGAGCGGGATCGCAGCAGGAACATTGAGCCGCTGCGTAAGGCGCTGCAGCGACAACTGGACAACAACTCCCAGCTGATGGAACAGCTTCGTGACACGGCAATTTTATTGCTCGCCGCTGAGAAACTGGAGCAGGCTCGCGATGTGCACCGTGAACAACAGGCGAGTGAACTGGTACACAGTTATTCCAAACGGGCCGTAGTGGGCGCCCTGGCGGCCGTCGCACCGGGTTCTGACCTCATTATCCAGGGTTTGCTCGCCACGCGCCTGATACAGGCCTTGTGCAAGCTTTATGACGTGTCTGTCAAAGAGGTGGAGATCGAATCATTTCTTCGCCTTGCCGGTGGCAAAGTCAAGAAACTGACCGCCATTACACTGGCCATCACCGGCAATGCGCTCAAGGCCTTTCCCGGGATTGGAACACTGACCGGCGGGCTGGTACATGCCGTTGCATATGGCATGATTTTCGACAGCCTTGGTCGCGCCGCCGTAGAAACACTGGCCAGCAGGGGTGAATTACGCCCTTACCCGGCGGCAAAAGCCTTTGAGGAGATGCTGAATGACAATCTTGAAGCAGGTGCAGTCCGCTTTGCAAAACTTGTCCTGGCTGAGAAAGGCAAAGACCAACAGCCCTGAACAACACCTGGTCAACGCCAACCAGCAAATCCAGACATTACTGACAGATACCGGCGTGCCCTCAGCGGTTCGCCAGGAGTTGTTCCAGGAATTCGCCGAGATGGAAGCTATTTCGAAGAAATTACAACACAGTGAAATTCATATCGCTGCTTTTGGCCGCGTCGGAACAGGAAAATCGTCGTTGTTAAACGCCCTGCTCGGCCGCCAGGTATTTTCAACCAGCCCTTTGCATGGCGAGACACAATATCAACAACGTAGCCAGTGGGCTTCAGTAAATTCTGATCATATCGTGTTGATAGACACACCGGGCATCGATGAACTTAAAGGCGAAGCCCGTGAAGAAATGGCCACCTCCGTGGCCCGAATTTCCGATATCGTTTTAATGGTTTGCGAGGGCGACCTGACCGAAACGGAATTTAGAGCAGTTCGCAGCCTGGCAGGACGCAAACGGCCGCTGTTGCTGATATTGAATAAATCAGATCGTTATGGCACGGGTGAACTGGACTCGTTATTGGAACAATTGCGGGATCGCTGCGGGGACTTTATCGAACCTGACAGTATTCTTGCTGCCTGTGCTGACCCCCGGCCGGAAAAGG
>PVMK01189217.1_pt1 | contig 25853 bp, 23 predicted proteins | sample 1853481 | NCBI WGS metagenome assembly PVMK01 (sample SAMN08533507, study PRJNA380276) | Marine sediment metagenome, whole genome shotgun sequencing project.
CTATCGCGAAAAATGAACCACGAATAAGCTGATGAGTGCGGCTGTCTTTGTGGGGGTGACTCAAGTTGCGATTTCGCTGAAATCGTTGCAGGTATGCGGCCAGAGGCACTATTGAGTTGTAAATAACGCGGTGTTTGCTGCTGGATTACAGGCGCAACATCGCTTGACATTGGGATTCGACGTCCCATAATCGGACTGTACGTTACAGTTCACTTTTGGCTCTTAGCAGGCCTCACGCAGCGCGGGGCGGTCATGGGTTCTACATTGTGTATGACGACCGCTTTTCAGCTCTGTTCCTCGGGGGGGGATTGAAGAAATGACTGGCAATAACCTTCGCAGTATTTTCCTTGGCACACAGGCCATTTTTTTCGTCGGCCTGACAAGCCTGATTGCACCTGACGCTGTCGCAAAACAAACCTCAGCCACCGGTTCCGAGTTTGAGCTCGAAGAAATAGTGGTAACTGCGCGTAGACGAGAAGAGTCGATGCAGGAGATACCGATCTCCATCGTTGCCGTTTCCGGGCAGGAAATACAACAGCTGGGTATCCAGACGATGGGTGATCTGACCCAGTCTGTGCCTAATTTCACTTTCCAGAACAGAGGCTCAATTCTCGGCAACTTTGGCATGCGCGGTATCGTCACGAACATTGCCAATGCCGGTGTTGAATCGGGTATGGCAGTGTATGTAGACGGTGTTCTGGTTGGTCGCCCGGAAGCGTTTAACGCCGCACTGCGCGACGTAGCCCAGGTGGAAGTACTACGCGGTCCACAGGGAACGTTGTTTGGCAAAAACACCATTGCCGGTGCAGTGAATATCACGTCGCCACGGCCAACGGATGAGTTAAGCAGTGAAGTTAAAGTTGAAGCCGGAAATTACAATCGCTTTCTGATTGGCGCCATGCTCAACGGCGCCCTCGGTGACACGGTGAATGGACGTGTTTCTGTTACTGTAGAAAGCCAGGATGGCTGGATTGACAATATCAATGACGGTCGTGAATTTAACGGCGAAGACAACGTTTCATTCAGGACCCAGCTTGACTTTAATCCCAGCGAGAACCTGAGTATTTACTGGTCCGCTGATGGGTTCTTCGACGAGCGGGACTTTATTGCCCAGGTTAACGACGATCCACGCGACCTGAAAGCGAATCCAGCGGTAAACATTGATGAAGGGATCGTCGACGTCGATTCGCCGAGCACCTCGGATCGCGATATCTGGGGAACATCTCTGCAGGTTAACTACGACACGTCCGGCGGTTATACATGGGTTGGTCTGGCAGCCTTCCGCACCTCGGAGATCCACAGTCTGTTTGATGGTGACTCTCAGCGTCAGCGATTGTCAGACACCAAGCTCGATTCCGAGGTCGATACCACAAGCTTCGAGCTTCGCCTGCACTCTCCGGAGGACTCGAAGGTCAACTGGGTGGCAGGTGTGAATTTCAGTGACCAGCAAATCGACAACTCGACCCAGACCCGGTTTTTCCCCCAGGACATTCTCGCGGGCTGCAATCAACCGGTGGTGCCAAACACCTTTCGCGGTTTTCCGCCTGGACCACCATTTGAGGCCGGTTCCAGGATCGCCGGATTCGATCAGAACGGCTTCCCTGTGTGGGACTATGACCTGAACAGCAACGGCATCTTCAACGAGCCGAACGTAACGATCCCGCCGTTCGGTTTGTTCGGTGTCCCTGAGAATATCGGTTGCAATAATCCGGATCTGATCGCCTTTGGTCGTCATATTCCGGGCGGCAACGCCATCGACCAGTACATTGTCGGAGATCCCGCATTCGGTTTTGATTCGCCTCTGACCGCTGCGACCGTTCCTGACACTGCATTTGTGCAGGAAGTGGGCACGCTGGACAATCAGGCTCTCGCAATTTTCGGCCATGCTGATTTTCACGTGTCGGACCGCTTTACGCTGACCGCTGGCGGTCGCTTCACGTCGGAAGACAAAGATCTCGTCATGGACCAGGTGGGCATGATCAATATAGCGCGTCCGTCATTCAGCGCACAGAGAAGCCGCAGCGATGATGAATTCTCCGGCACCCTGTCGCTGCAGTATCGACCCAGCGACGACTTCATGGCCTATCTAAAATATTCACACGGCTTCAAGTCAGGCGGATTTCAGTTCGACATCACTCAGGGCGAAAACGTCACGGCGTTCGGCGCGCTATTTCGCGACCCCGGGTTCGTCAATGGCTTTCTCGCGGCCAACCCGGGCGCAACCAAGCAGGACGTGATTGACGCTGCAATAGCGCTGACCGCAGATCCGAATGAGGCGCCGGCAAACATCGAATTCGATTCAGAAACAGTCGATACCTACGAGATAGGCTTCAAGTCTGATCTCGCAAGCAACCGCTTCAGGCTCAACGCAGCGGTGTTTTACACGGACTACCAGGATGTACAACAGAACATCACGCGGCTCGCGACAGGTATTGTCGTGCTGAACGTACCTGGCGCAGAAATCAGCGGCTTCGACGTCGATCTGACCGCGATCCTGACGCCAAATTTTCTCATTAGTGGTGGCGTGGGTTATGCCGACAGCGAACTTACGGATCCACTCATCATCGACGACCCGCAGAACCCCGGGGTACCGATCGTTGACAGCAGCGCGTTCATTGGCCAGCGTCTCGCCCAGGCGCCGGACTGGACCGCAAATGCTTCCGCAATTTACAACCATTCGCTGAGCAACCAGGGCACATTGCTGTTCCGGCTGGACTGGTCGCACACCGGAGAAGTGTTGCACGAACTGGTTGAAAATGGCTCGCCGCTCGAAGCACTCGTGACGGAAGACTCCTACGATATTTTCAACGCACGTATCGGCTACACCTCGCCTAATGGTGACTGGGACGTCTCCGTGTGGGGCAGGAACATTTTCGATGAGCGATACAAGGTTTATCGCAGGGTCAACCCGATTATCCGCGTGTTCGGCCTCGAGGCCGATGGTACAGGCCTCGGATTCCCGGGTAGCGAGACTGCACAATCGATTGCCGGTATGCCCGCAACGTACGGCGTAACGTTCATCAAACGATTCGGAAGCTGAAATACCTTTGGGATGTTCAAGTCTAAAATCCGGCATGTGAAAAACACTTTTTATTTCTCCTGCCTGGTGTTTTTCACACTGCCGGTCATGGCGCAGGAAACTTCTGTCATGCAGCTGGCGCCTGACGTTTATCATTTCCGCTACGGTTTTCACAGCAACATTTTTGTCGTCACCGACGAAGGCGTAATTGCGACCGACCCCCTCAGCCCAGACGCAGCCAGGGCATGTCTCGCAGAGATTCGCAAGATAACGGATCAGCCCGTGCGTTACGTGATATACAGTCATGACCATACGGATCACATTGCGGGTGGCGGCGTTTACGTGGGAGACGCGCAATTTGTCGCGCATAGAAACGCGCTCAAGCCAATAAAGGTTCGTAGCATTGACGAAATTGTGACGCCGGATCTGTTGGTTGATGATAGTTATACGATCGAGTTGGGCGGCAAGACGATTCAACTAACACATTTCGGGCGCGTCGAGTCGGCTTCCGGCCTGGCCATATATATCCCCGACGACAAGATTCTGATGTGGGTCGATGCAGTCCGTTCATTCGGTGCGCCGTACCGCTATCTGGAAGGCTACGACTGGCTGGATTTTCGTAATGCACTAAAAGAATTAGAAACCTGGGACATAAATATCCTCGTACCAGGTCACGGGCCGCCGACCGACAAAAGCCGCCTCGTTTTGTTCGCCGATTACCTGCGGGACATGCAGAGAATCGCAGAAGAGGAAATGGCGGGCTATACGCAGAGTGAGCACGCAGCCATTATCGGCAAGGTTAATCCGGAGAAATATTTCGACAGCTACATCAGTGAAGTTGCGCGGCGGGTTAGCGAGAAAATGCGACCTGAATATGGTGACATCGGCGGTTACGATGACTGGGGCACAAAGAATGCCGAAAGATCAGTAGTATTCTTGCTTCACGAAATATTGTTTTTCGATTAACCGGGAATCGGCAGATGTTGCGTGGCGCTTTTCAACAATTGCTTACCGGCTCTCTTTCCAGAAGACAGTTTCTCGATACACTGACAAAGCTTGGTATTGGTGCAGTCGCAGCAACCCAGCTTGCCGAAGTTTTTGCTGCAGTTCCGGAACCGGAAGAGAACCTCGTGTTAAATGATGTCACCGGTGGGCGCATCACCTGCGAGACGCTCAAGCTTTGGGATGTTAAGTATGTCTTCGGCAACACCGGCGCGTATGAGGCGCCGTTCGTCGATGCGCTGGTCGATTTCCCGGACATTCATTACGTGCTCGGTTTGCAGGAAGGGTCGGTGATGGCTATGGCGGACGGATACGCCCGCATTACCGGCCAGACATCTTTCGTTAATATCCATTCGATCACGGGTACTGCCAATGCGCTTGGCCTGATAGTCAATGCATGGGCAGACTCCTCGCCGGTGGTCGTCTCTGTAGGCATGAGCGCACGCAGTGGTGAAAATCTCGGCGTGTTTACTGAGACGACCAAACTCGAAACCATTCCAGAGCTATTCACCAAACTGTCGTTTCGTGCCAATGGTGTCGAAAACCTCGGTGAGTCATTGCGGCGTGCGTTCAGGTTGGCATCGGTTCTGCCATCCGGACCGGTATTTCTGGGCGTGCCGATGGATGTTTGGGCAGGTAACGCCGCCCAGGCGTCACTGATTCCCGCGACCAGAACGGTTTCTGAAAATCGAATATATCCGGATAGCGGCGCAGTCAGGCAAGCCGCACGATGGTTGGTCGCTGCAGATAACCCGTTGCTCATCGCGGGTGCAGAATTACCGCGTTGGGGTGGCCTGGCCGAGCTGGCAAACATCTCAGAGCAATTGGGCGCAACGGTTAGCGGTGACACCTCGTCCAGTCGTTCTTCCATGGGTTTTCCCAGCGATCACCCGCGTTACCTGGGAGCGCTGCGCAGCGCAATCGAACCGAAGATGCCCTTCGATGTGGTGCTTATTGCCGGTGCGAGTCGACTATCCCTGGCGCGCGGTGGCCATCCACTGATTCCAACTGATGCGCGGATCATCGAGATCGGTTTGCGAGAAGATCATCTGGCACGCAATTACCCGGCTGATCTCCTTATCTATGCACATGCAGGAGCGACACTCGAGCAACTGCAAGGCGCCATCGAAGAAAGGAAACCTGATGGAACCCGCGTGGCTACCAGGAGCGAGGAAGCTGCGGCGCTGAAGGAAAAACTTGAGGCGCGACGACAACAAACGCTCGAGCGTGTCTGGGACTCAGACCCGATCGCACCGGAGCGGGTGGCAGCAGAGATCGATCGTGTGATTGCAAAAGATGCGATCGTCGTCACCGAAGGCGTATCTTCAGATGCCGCGATCTGGGACTACGTCAAATTCGATCAGCCAGGTGGCGGCCGGCGCCATCTGATTTCATCGGGTGGAAGCCTTGGCTGGGGAGTTGGCGCTGCTATTGGTACCAAGCTCGGCGCCCCTGATAACCAGGTCATCTCCCTGGTTGGCGATGGCAGCTATCAGTTCGCCGTGCAGGCATTGTGGACGGCGAAACGCTTCGAGGTGCCGCTGATCATCGTGATCTTCAATAACCTGGGTTACCAGGCCAATCGCTGGGCGCTAGCCGGGCAAAAAGGCCGGGCCGCAGCGACAGGGCAGTACATTGGCATCAGCCTGGACGATCCGCAAATAGATCACGTCGGTATCGCACGCGCCTATGGCATTGATGGTGAGCGAGTCAGCAAGCGGGGTGATCTGGCAGGCGCACTGAAACGTGCAGTTGCCGCTGAGAAAAGCGGACACGCCTATGTACTCGACGTGATTATCGACAGGCGCGGTGGTGGCGCGGAAACAAACTGGCATGAGAAATATGTTCCGCAATTCAGCTCCTGATAGCTACAATCCGGCGCGGCGTAAATTGTTGCGCAGTGCAGCGCTGATACTTGGTTTCATTATTACAGGCGCGCGTGGGTTGTTCGCTCGCGCACAGGAAAATTCCGGCGCCGCTGCGGAAGTTCATCTGGAAGAAACGCTGCAGCAACTGGCTCGTCACCTCTTCCCCCACGATACCCTGCCAGCTGCTCCCTATAAGGAGGTCGCGACTGCATTGATAAGCCGCGCCTCGGCAGACAGCAAGGTTGCCAAAACCCTGCAAGGTGGTGTTGCACAACTTGATGAAGATAGTCCGACGCCCTGGCTAATGCGTGGCGAGGCGCAGCAAACGGCTGCGATCAAAAAAATTGAGGGTGGAGAGTTCTTTCGCCTGATGCGAACCACCGCCATCGAGCACCTGTATCGCAACAGGGAAGTATGGAAATTGCTCGGCTACCAGGGTTCATCGGTCGAGCTCGGCGGTTATGTGGATCGTGGTTTTGATGATATCGATTGGTTACCCGGTGAGAGCAAGGCGCAATGAGCCGCCAGTATAAGACGGACGACTCATCAGTCGTTGTCGTCATCGGCTCAGGTGCAGGCGGTGGTGTGCTGGGTGCAGAGCTTGCGAGCCAGGGTATTGACGTTGTTTGTCTTGAAGCCGGGAAAAGGCTGACACTTGCCGATTTTATCAACGACGAAGCATTGATGTTCCGCAAGCTCACCTGGCTGGATCCGCGCGAGGGTTCAGGTGATCTCAATCCGGGTCTTCCGGCGATGATCTGCAAAACGGTCGGCGGAACGACGGTGCACTGGACGGCATTGGCGATGCGCCCCCTTGCGGATGAATTCGCGCCGTTGACCAAATATGGTGCGATCGACGGTGCGAACCTGATGGACTGGCCGATCGAATACGATGAACTCACACGGTATTTCGACAAAGCGGAATTCAGGATGGGTGTCGCCGGTACAAACGGCTGGCCGTACCATCCGGGAAGCAACAACTACAAGGTACTGGAGGCGGGCGCACGCAAGCTCGGCTACCACGAAATTGACATGGGCCACCTGGCGATTAATTCCGTTGCCAGGGACGGTCGCCCACAATGCCGCCAGATCGGATTTTGCAAGAGTGGTTGCGCGATCGGCGCCAAGTGGTCGACGCTTTACACTGAGATTCCCAACGCGGAAGCGACCAACCATTTCGAGATACGACCGGAGTCAATGGTCGTCGGTCTCAACCATAACCCGGACGGGCGCATAACCGGTGTCGTTTACGCAGACAAGGAAGGTGTGCTGCACGAACAAAAAGCGCGTGCGGTCTGCGTTGCCGCGAATTCGATCGAGACGCCGCGCTTGTTGCTGAACTCCGCATCCACTCTTTACCCGGATGGCATCGGCAACGCCAATGGCCATCTGGGCCGACATTACATGCGACATGTTTTTGCGGGCGTTGCAGCGTTGATGCCAGGGCCGGTCAATTTTCACCGCGGCATCCAGCAGGCGGGCAGTATTAGTGATGAGCGCTATCACGAGTCCGGGCGAGGTTTTGCCAGCGGCTATCATATGGAAGGTGCACCGTTGAGTCCGGAACGACTCGCCTTCGTGCTTGAAGCGAACGGCTGGGGCAAGGACTACGCAGAACTGATCGAACAATACACGAACTTTTCGGCCTGTCTGATCGTCGGAGAGGATTTGCCGGAACCTGACAATCGCGTGCAATTGCATCCGACTCGAAAAGATAGCTACGGCCTGCCGATTCCAACAATACATTACGACTACCACGCCAATTCACTCGCAATGCGCGAACATGCGCAGACAGCGGTAACGAAAATATATGACGCAGTGGGCGCAAAACGCACCTTCCGCTTCGGCGCACCGCCCGCAACACATAACCTGGGAACCTGTCGCATGGCCGCAGACGAAAAAGACGGCGTCTGCGATGAATGGGGGCAGGTATACGGTACCAGCAACTTGTTTATCTCTGATGGTAGTCAGTTTGTATCGTCAACAACGGCGAATCCAACACTAACCATCGTAGCGCTGGCGTTGCGCCAGGCCGATCGACTCGTAAAACGTTTCGTTCAACGTGAAATGTAGGAGCCCGCCGTACGATAGATACACGTTCTGGATTCTCGTGATTATCCGTCTATCGGCACGGGCGATCAGAGTCAGGCGTGTGTGTAGTGCATTAATCGCCCGCTGGGCGGGCTCCTACAATTGTTTTTACCATACTCAAAGGACCAGACAGCATGCCACAAATACCCTCTCTTCCCGAACAAGCAACACTAATCGATTTGCTGTCCCGCTTTCCCGATATTGCCAAATACCTGGCCCCAACTAATGAATACGTCATGCGTGGCCCATCCCCATTGAGTGCTAAGGAGCGAGAACTGATCGCCGCATTTGTTTCATCAGTTAACAGCTGCGACTACTGTGCTGGCAGCCACGAAGAAGCCGCCAAAGCGTTTGGCGTGCCCGAGCAGACGATCACCATGCTGGTCGAAGACATCGATACAGCACCAGTGGACGAAAAACTTCGGCCTTTGCTTAAATACGTTGAAAAACTGACTCGAACGCCAGCGCGCATGACGACAGTCGATGCGGACGTAGTCTATGCAGCCGGCTGGGAAGAGGAGGCACTGTTCAGCGCGATCCTCGTCTGCTGTGTCTTCAATTTCATGAACCGGCTCGTCGAAGGTACCGGCCTGCCCGCCAGCGAACAGCAGGCAGTGAACGGCGGCAGATTCCTGTTCGAGAAGGGTTACGCGGCCGTGCCAGCTGCAGCAGGGATAAAGGTTGATTGAATATTTACCTGCTCACGTATAACAATGCGATGTGCGTGCTGCCCGGCATGATCGTCACGTATCCAGTGATTGGAGCAATACAAGTGCCAGCGACTTCAACCCTCAATTCATGTACGACATTTTATAGGAGACAATTATGCCAACAACCGATCAATCAATAATAGTTGATGCACCAGTGGCGGATGTATGGAGCAGGTTTATCAATTTCCACGATCTTTCATGGGCCCCCAACGTGATAAGTAACATTGAGAAAGTGGGCGATATTGACGGGGGCACGCCAGGTGCAAGACGGATATTAAATAACGTGTTCCACGAAACCCTTATAGAGATAAACAGCGATAAACACTTTCTGAGATATTCGATCGATGATGGCCCATCCCCTGTCTCGAAAGCAGAGGTCGACGACTATGTTGGTGTTGTCAGCCTTAAACCTTCTGCGGAGGGCAACGGTACATTGGTGGAATGGACCTCGTCATGGGAATCCAGGTCTGACGACGCCGTAGAGTTTTGTCATGGTATCTATGTTGCTTTATTAGGCGAACTGGCGAATTCGTTTAAGCCGTAGTTCAGGGTAACGGCCAATAACTCGCTCCGGTGCGTGTAAAAACAGTGCAGGTGTAACCGGGGCGGGTTTTGAGGCGATCGAAACCGCTCAATCGATTTTCGCAGCGTCCTTGTACATGACCTTGTGGCGTTTCTTCCTGATCCAGATATCCAGCTCTTCGTCGGTCATGAAATTATTGCGATCGAATACATCCCAGTGGGTGATTTCCTCCGGCGTCTTTTTCCAGCGCTTGTAGGGTTCCTTTAGCGGTGGTCCAAAACACATGATGTCGAGTATTGAAAGCTCGTCCGGGACGTTGAGCAGCGGCCGCATGGCGTCCTGCGCTTCCTGCTGGCCGATAGCTGTCACCCACCACACGTTGTAACCGAGCGCTGCCGCTGCCAGGTGTGCTGACATTGTAGATGCGGCAACACTTTGCAAAAGGATACGTTCCGCATTCTCGATATACATTTTATTGAGATCAGAGTCATCGTCTTTTAGAACCGGAAAAGCTTTCACATAGCGAAAGTCCGCTACGACGACAATGAATCCCGGGGCGTCGGCGAGTCCCGCATAGTTGGGCGTTGGAAATTTCATTTTCAGTTTCGCGCGAATGCGTTGCTCGGCGACGAAATAATCCGCTATTTTCTGCTTCACCGTGGGCTCACGGACCACTATGTAGTGCCAGGGTTGGGCGTTCGCTCCTGATGGTGCGTGACGTGCCGCTTCGAGAATCATTGCATAATGTTCTTTTGGCACAGTGTAATTCGGCTCGAATTGCCGGGTTGTTATTCGATTGCGGGCGACGGCCATAAAACTGTCATACAGGCCTTGTTCTCCCATTACGGGTCGTGTTTCTGTATCACCGGAACTCATATCATCCTCCGCTAACGGACCGCATTTGCTGATAAGCGCGGCCTGGGTAGCCCCAGTGTAAAACGTCTGTGGTGCAGATGAAATGCGTCCGGATCGGCCGCCGAAAACAGTTTCAGGTCAGCAGCGGTTGTAGCTTTGCAGCATCACGAAAGACAGGAGCGTTAGGGCAAAAGTTGTTGCTGGTGGCGGCTTCCTCGTTGAGCCAGTGATCGCATAATTCGCTAGCCGGGCAATGCCGGCAACGATCCCGTATCACGTTCATGTTGATCTTCAGCAGTTGATCTGCATTTTCAGCTGTCTCCCGGTCAATACCACAACTCTCCATCATGCGCCGCAAACGGCTTTCCGTGGCAAGCGAATTGCGCCAGTGAAAAATAGCAAGAACGAGGCTGACGAACACTGCCAGGTATATCGCAACGGTGATGTAGGAATTGACAAAATACATAATCCGACCCTCCTGCGGCTACTGGTAGCGAAGCTGCTCTTTGAATATACGATCACATGGCGCGGAATCCAGTAGGTAAAAACCGCGACAAGGACTCAAAATACGAGGGGAGCGGCGCTGGCCGGGTGAGTTTAGAGCCCGGCGCCCTGCCGCTGAATGATTAGTGACGCCAGCTCAGCACCAGCTGCCAGGGAATCCTGGATGCTATGACTATGGCAGTAGCGGCTCAGGAACCCTGCCGCGAAAGCGTCGCCCGCACCTGTTGTGTCGACAACCTCGTCTACGGGAGCGGCAGCACAGTCGATACGTGTGTCGCCGAGATAAGCACGGCTTCCGGCGGCACCCAGGGTAACTACGAAAAGCTTGCTGTGCTCTTCAGCCAAGGTCTCAATACGGGCAATGGTGGCGTCGTCGTCACTCGATAAACCGAAAAAGCCGATATCTACTTGCTCGATGTGCCGCTCGAGCAATTCGAAGTCAGGGTGCGCCAGGAAATCAGCGAAATCGATAGCGGTCTGGCCTCTGGTTGGAATCGACATCAACTCATCAAACAGACCGACTATCTGTAAATAGACCGGAGCAACCAGCAGATCACTGTTTGCAATAATTTTTTGTTCTGCATCGCCGAAGCGAAAGTCTCTCAATACACCTTCTTCGTAACGGACGAATTTTCTTTCACCATCCGGCTGAATCTCGATGTGTTGGATCGGTGTTGCGCCCGATAAACGCGAGATGTGGCAATCAATTCCGGAGTTGGCCAGCGAGGAAAGTACGAGTTCGGCGCCCTCATCGTCGCCAACTGCAGAGACGATCTGCACGGTGTCGTCGGCTGGAAACGCCTGCTTCGCATTGCGGGCAAAATTGGCGGTGATGCCGCCGAAGAATAAATCACCCGAGGGCAGGTAATGATCAACACCGCAATCGCCTACACAGACTATGTCCATCTGGTAGTCCAACAAGGTAGGTTTGATGGGTTCAGCGAGTTGTGAAGCGGTTGACCGCTAGGCGCGTCTCGCCGGTAATGGCGTGTCCTTGCCAAGAGGCGCAACACCGCGGACGACCGCTTCACGACTCGCCCGAAGGGAGCCACCCGAATGATCCAATACGGCGTTGCAGCCCTTGTAAAGGACACGCCATTCACTGCAGACTGCGCCTTGTCTTGGATCATTCGGGTGGCTCTGAACCCATCAAACCTACCTTGTTGGACTACTGGTTGCCGAGTGATTGCATGAGCGCACTGACCGATCCCGCGTCAACAGCCTTGTCTCGCATAAGTGCTGTACCAACGATGGCGCCATCACATTCAGCGAGCAGCGTCGTTGCGTTTCTAGCATCGAGGCCGCTACCGATGAGGATCGGCGTATCCTGGCCACTTGCTGCGACTCCCCTGGCTGCTTCGCGCAGGTGCTCGACTAGCGGCGCATCGCCGGTCAGATCGCCTGTAACTACGATCGCGTCTGCCTGTTTCTCGCAAGCTAGTTGTGCGGATTCACTCAAGGGTCGCTTTCTGATCATGGTGGCGTACTTGACCTGGATATCTGCCAGGATGAGGATGTCATCCGCGTCGATTGCAGATCTGTAAATAACCAGATTATCTGCATCAATTTCGAACTCGCCGTACTCAGGCCGCGTCATGGCATCGACAAAATAATCGGTGCGAATAAAACTTGCTCCACTCATCCTGGCTACCGCAAGTGACGCTTTCGGGTCATTCAGCAGAATCTCACAACCAACGATCACTTCGTTACTTTCCTGCACGACAGTCCGGGTGATTGCGGTCATCGCCGCAATGGTCTCCGGCTCCGCCGTTACGCGATGCGGACGATCGTATTCATTCTCGATCAATACCCCATCCACCCCAGCCTGCTCAAGCACACGTAAATCTGCGACTGCATGCCGGATCGCGTGGTCTATTCCCTTTGATTCAGGGTAGCCGGGCAACGGTGGCAGGTGGATCATGCCAATGATCGTATTGTGCCCCGGAAACAATTTACGAAACCTACTCAACTGACTGGTCCTTACGCCTTGCTGCCAGAATCCTGTAGACGGGAGCGCCAGCCAGCGTCAACGCTATGCCGATCAGGCTATCCAGCGGGTTATATATAAGTGCGGCGATCATGAACAATGTCATAACGACAATAAAAATGGCGGGCACAACAGGATAACCGGGTAAACGGAATGTTCCGGGTTCAGACTTCATCGGTCGCAGTTTAAAGATTGACGAGACCATGAGGATATTCATGAACTGAAACGGCACAACAAAAAACGTGACAATGCGAGAAAAGGAGCCGAAGAAAAACAATGCTGCAATCGACACCCCGGCAGCGAACAAAATGGCACCGGAGGGAACGTTTCTAGCTGGCGAGAGAAATGCGATGGTACGGAAGAATGGCGACAGGCGCGTTCCCGAAGATAGTCCAACGTACTCGGAGGCGGCCGCATAAAAAAGACGTGGCAGCGTCATGATCAGGCCGCCAAGTGCGCCGAATATCGAAATCCACATCAGTAAACTTAGGGCAGAACCACCGATCGGGCCGAACGCCGCCTCCGCAACTGCCGGGGCGACCAGTGTCGGGTTTTCACGCATCACCTCGAGCGGCACAACGCGTAAGAAAGTGTAATTAACCAGCAGGTAAATCAGGGTAATCAAAATGACGCCGACACTCATTGCGATCGGGAAGTTTCGATTCGGATTCTTTACCTCGCCGGCGATATTGGAGGCGTCGATCCAGCCATCGTAAGTGAACAACACAATTGCGACGCCCAGACCCACAAATCGTAGAAAGCCAATAAATCCCTCGTCTCGCGCCAGTGAGTCTGCAGCCTCTGTCGTCTCTGCCGCCGGAGTTGCAAGGAGCAGCCCGCCTGCTATCAGTGCGACCAGGCCGATAATCTTCAGGCTTGTGAGCACGATCTGAGTGCGGCCGCCCCATTCCGCACCGCGCATGTTTATCAAAGCGAAAAATACGATTGCCGCAGCGGCCCATGTCAGTTGCATGCCGGAAGAACCGGAGCCAAACACCTGGTTTGCCAGTTCGCCGAACAATATGGCGACACCGGCGATAGCGCCTGGTCCGCTGACGAGCACCATCATCCACGCCTGCATAAAACCGGCAAATGGCCCGTAGGCTTCGGTGAGCGCGTGGTAGGAAACGCCGGCTTTAGGTATGAGGGCAGACAACTCCGCCAGGGTCAGCGCACCACATAATGAAATGAAGCCGCACAGCGCCCAGAAAAAATAGACCTGCCACTCGCTCGTTGCGACTGCAGCAAGCTGTCCGGGTGTGAAGAAGATCCCGGAGCCGATCATGTCGCCCATGACGATGGCCAGCACGGCCCAGAGACCGAGTTTTCTTTGCAGTGACATTTGTTCCCGGCTGTTTGTCTTGTTAGTTACCGCGAAAAGTGAAGCTTGAATTTACAGGTCTTACCAGTTGTGTGGAAGTGCTATTCTCGCTTTAAAGACACGGGGACGACAGAGATAATATTGTTAACACTCGATGCAAAAGCAGTCGCAACGGCATTGCCTTACGAGCAGCTGATCGAGGCGCTCAAAAATGCGTTCAGCGCGAGCATCGACGTTCCGCAACGGGCACATTATGAAGTCAACGTGCCGAACGGCACACCCGGCACATTGTTGTTAATGCCGGCGTGGCAGCCGGGCAGCGGAATGGGCGTAAAGATAGCTACGGTATTTCCGGACAACGCGAAGCTTGGCGCACCAGCTGTATTTGCAAGCTATTTGTTAATGAGCGCCAGGACCGGGGTGCCGGTTGCGATGCTGGATGGTACCGAACTCACGTTGCGGCGCACGGCAGCGGCTTCTGCTTTGGCTTCCTCTTATCTTTCACGCGAGGATGCGAAAAAACTGTTAATGGTGGGGACGGGAAATCTTGCGCCACACCTTATTGCGGCGCACGCGAGCGTGCGACCGATACGCGAAGTCTGTATCTGGGGTCGGCGGCCGGAGGCGGCAACCCAGCTCGCTGAAACGTTCTCTGACTCTGATTTTTCGGTGACTGTCGCAGAGAATCTTGAAGATGTGGCGCGTACGGCCGACATCATCAGTTGCGCAACGCTTGCAACGGAGCCTTTAATAATGGGTGACTGGCTAAGCGCAGGTCAGCACCTCGACCTGGTCGGCGCGTTTAAACCGGACATGAGTGAGGCGGATGAGACTGCGGTGGTTCGGGCTGATGTGTATGTCGATGCACGGACAGGTGCGTTGTCTGAGGCGGGGGAGATTGTTCAGGCAATACAGAGTGGAGCGATGAGTGAAGCGGATATTGAAGGTGAACTTGGCGAGCTTGTCACTGGAAAGGTGAATGGACGCAGTAATGACGACGCCATTACACTTTTCAAATCGGTGGGTACTGCACTGGAGGATCTGGCGGCTGCGGAGCTGGTGATGAAGAACTCAGCATCCGACATTCGCGGCTAAAGCAGCTCCCACAGCAGAAAGAATAACTCGTAGGAGCCCGTCCTGACGGGCGATCAAGCTAGATTATCGTGATTGTCTGTAGTCTGGCAGGTGTTACTTTCAAGCGGGTGCGCTTGGCTGTGTTCTGCAAACAATAAAAATCCGGGACCAGACTTCATTAGGAACTGAAGTTTGATCCCGGATTTTTATTGTTTGTCGCCCGTCAGGACGGGCTCCTACAATTCTGATCAGTGGCTGCAGGGGTCGATCAGTTCTGAATTAACTTGTCTTTGCGTAATTGACCTGCAATTGTTTTAACCTGAGTCTCAATCACCTGTTCTGCCGAATCATGTTCGAAAATCAGGGATTCAATGACCCAGATTTTTCTCTCTTCGGCTGCCACGTAAAATTCACTGACAAACGTCACTGTTGAATCACGTTTGAAACCAGATGCAGCATTAAACTCCGGGTAATCATACTTAAACAGATCGAACGAGCCTCCCGTCGGTCGATTGGCGACCGCGCCAGCGACATCCTGCCCCTTAAGCCTGACAAAAAGAACGGCATCGAAACGACGCGCGCGGATGGCGTTATTAATCGCGTTGCGAGTAATCTGCGGGTTCCTGCCAACGACGGTGTAGTAAGCCGTCGCTGCCGATTTATTACCCGCAAAGGCAGCTGCAAATTCTCTCTCAAATTGCGCTCTTGAAGCAAAATCGCCAGCGACGCTGATAACGAGAACGTTGCTAAAATGTACCTGTCCTACAGACGGGTCGCGCAACGTTCGAATAATATTCGGCGGCGCGGCGCAGGACGTCAGAAGCAAGACAGATGTTGCAATGGCCGCCAGGCCGAGTTGTAGTCTTCTTTGCACACAGACCTCCGAATTCTGCAGGATGGACTTTCCGCTGTTACGCTGGCAGACAATATACCATCGCTGATGGCGACTGGCCCACAATCGACGAATGCTGTAATACATGTAATATACTGTTCTATTTCAAGCGCTTACCACACGATGTTTCGACTCAAGCAAAAACACTCCCAACCCAGCAAAAAAAAATATCCCAAGCCGGATGTCAAACGGATCCTCGCGGAGGAGTCGCTGCTGCGTGGGATTCTCGGCAGTGTAGCCGTCGCAGCACTGCTCTGCTGGATATGGGCTGTGCAGGCGCTGACCACCGGGCGGGTATATCCGTGGATTTCCATACTGATTGGTATTCTAATCGGATTGGCAATGCAGCGATTTGGTCGTGGCCTTGACTGGCGATTTCCGTTGATCGGTGGTTTGGTGGCTGGCGTCGCGGCGTATGCTGGCAACCTGATGATCGGTGTTCTTGAAACCGGGCGTTACATAGAGGCGCAGCCGCTGCAGGTAATCGCCGGGCTCTCCATGGACACGATGCGGTATTTCTTCAGGAACACAATTAGTGTAATCGACCACATTTACGCGTTTTGTAGTGCTGGTGTAGCCGCATTTTTCTCTATCAGGCGGTTGAACCGGCGCGAAATTCTGGCGCTGCGCGCTATAAAGAAGGCGAGAAATTGAGCGAACAAAAACTGAAAATCTATGGCGATTCCCGTTCCGGGAATTGTTACAAGCTACAAATGTTGTGCGCGGAAATGGGCGTCGACTATGACTGGCAGGAGGTCGATATTCTGGCCGGCGATACGCGCACGCCACAATTTCTGGCAATGAACGCCAATGGCAAAATTCCATTGCTGGCACTTCCGGATGGTCGTTATTTAGCTGAATCAAACTCAATACTTTGTTATCTCGCCGACGGTAGCGATTTTTTTGCCGGAGATGCGTTCACCCGGGCAGAGATACTGCAATGGATGTTCTTTGAGCAATACAGCCACGAGCCAAATATCGCAACATCCCGCTTCATCATTCAATATCTCGGCAATCCCCCGGACAAACAGACTGCGTTGAAGGAAAAAACAGCCGGTGGTTACAAGGCTTTGGATGTCATGGAACAGCAACTGCTGCAGCATAATTACATCGCGGGGAAAAAATTCAATATCGCGGACATCGCCCTGTTCGCGTATACCCATGTTGCTGAAGAGGGCGATTTCGACCTTGGCCCGTATCCGGCGATTCGTGACTGGATAGAACGTATAAAGGCCAGGCCAAACTACGTCGTAATGGGCGCGCGATGAAAACTAAGGTGGAATTTTTTTACGACTACGTCAGTCTCTACTCGTATCTCGCGAACAGTCAGCTTGCGAAACTTGATGCTGAAATTGTTTACCGACCAATGTTCCTTGGCGCTGTGATGGAGGCGACCGGCAACCGACCGCCAGCGACAGTAAAGGCAAAAGGAAAGTACCTGTTTACCGACGCCAGGCGCTGGGCGGATCATTACTCGATACCGTACGCGATGAATCCGAAATTTCCGCAAAATACGATCAAAGCATTGCGGCTGGCACTGGTTGCTCAGCAACAAGGCGTGTTCGAGTTACTTCACCAACCGCTGTTTGATGCGATGTGGGCAGAGCAACAGGATCTGAGTGAGGAGTCGGTGCTGGCGGGCATTATCACAGATGCGGGCCTGTCAGCTGACGAGATGTTGCAGAAGATTGCTGCGGACGATATTAAGGACGAATTGAAAGCGAACACTGCAGAGGCGATCGATCGTGGTGCTTTCGGTGCACCGATATTTTTTGTTGGCGAGGAAATGTTTTTTGGTAATGATCGGCTGGATTTTGTTGCTGAGGCGATTGGTAGGCTGGGCTAACAGAAGCGAGATGCCTGTCATTCGCGGCTAAAGCCGCTCCTACAGAATATCGCAGTGTTTGGAATTGAAGTGGACTGTAGGAGCGGCTGTCTCAATGGATGTGGCTTTATCTCGGTGTGTAGACATGTCCGGGAGCGAAGACGCCGCGAATAGCCTCAGGCCGTACGAAACCCCGGAGAAACATCATGCTGCGCCGGAATCCCCGCAAGCAACTCCCGCACCATATCTTCCACATTCTCAACCGCGTCACTCACACCAAGAAAATACGGCGGATCCCGACGTAACAGCGACCAGTTATTGGATTTAAGTACGCGCACAAGATGCGTAAGGTTTGTTTTGATCGCATCCACGTAAGGGTTCTGTCCATCACACAAAACTTCAACGTAGCGATAGGCGCGATTGAATTTTTTCTGCAGTCGGTCTTTGGAAACCTGCTGATAAAACATCGGGGTCTTCTTCAGTAAATCGATGCCGGACTCGTAACGAACCACGTACTCGCCTGGCTCCGCGTTCTCAATAGCAATGCCACCCAAAACAAATTCGTTATACAACCTGTCACGACATTTTTCGAGGTAGCAGCGGTCGGCCATCTGCGCGATCAAGTCGGCTGTGCCGAGCAGGTGACCGCAAATCGCGTCGCGCGGATCGTCCAGTTCGATTTTGTCGAGATCGATCTCATAGCCGGTGAAATGCACAATCATGCTGCTGACGCCGACGTCTTTTGTCAGGCCAAGCTTGGGCAGGTAGCGTCGCAGGAAATCCGCACTTCTTGATACATGATAAAGCGTGAATTCCGCGCCGTTTTTGAAATTGCTATCGCGTTCCTTGTGCCGGATGTAACCGGAATCATGAAAAAGTGAGGTGATGATGACCATCTGCGCGCGGCTGGCGCCGAGGCGCTCTGCCGGATCGACGCTGCGCTCGTAACCCACAACGAGGCGCGCCAAAGCAAGCGTCATGTCCAGCGTATGCTGCATATCGTGATAGGTCGTATCGCAGCCGTTATAGCCTGGATACTGGCCGGTGAAGAGTCGTGCGCAGTCGTAGAACGCCAGCCACAACTTATCGAATGACGCACCGGGAAAGGTCTCTGAGAACAGCACGTACACGGCATCACGAACCGCGACAGGATTGCTTACCTGCACGGTATTGGTCACGTCGTAATCATTACGGCGATCCTGAGTCATCAGTTTTTTATTCTTATTGGTGATGATTGCGGCACCCGCTGCCCTGAAAACCGGTCTGACGTCGTCTTTCATGCGTCATTCCGCTGCGCGTAGCTTAACGGAAAGCAGGCACTGAATTGCTCGAATTCAGGGCGAGTGCGCGGAAGTGGAACGTCCTGCTCGACGCAAAAAGAGAACTGTGTCGCGGAATATGTCATATCGGGATAATCAGACTGAAAACTCGGCTATCACTGGCGTGTGGTCAGATGGGCGCTCCCACGTCCGTGGTTCGCGATCGACATAACTGGCCTCACAGGCCGTTGCCAAAGCAGCTGTCGCCAGTATCAAATCGATGCGCAGGCCGGCATTACGGCGGAAACCGGCGGCTCGATAATCCCACCAGCTGAAGGTTTTCTCGGGTTGCTCGAACTGCCGGAAAACGTCCGCAAGGCCCAGGTCCATCAGGCCCGCCAGTGCTGCTCGTTCAGCCGGGCTGCAAAGAATATCCTCGCCCCACTTCTCGGCATCATACACATCACGATCTTCTGGTGCGATATTGAAATCTCCAAGCACGACCAGTTTGTCGTGGGCTTTTAGTTCAGTAGCCAGGAACCGCTCGAGTGCGGCCAGCCAGTTCAACTTGTACTCATATTTCTCCGAACCAACGCTTTGGCCATTCGGAATATAGAGATTGACGACGCGTACTCCATCGATGGTGGCTGCCAGAATGCGCCGTTGCGGATCTTCAAAGCCCGGAAAATCGGTTACCTGGTCCGTGGCTTCGCCGCGGCTGATCACCGCGACACCGTTGTAGGTTTTCTGTCCGCTGGCGACGGCGTTATAGCCCAACTCGGCGAAAGCGCCTGTCGCAAACTTTTCTGTAATCTGTTTGATCTCTTGTAAGACCAGCACCTCAGGACTCGCACTGGCAAGCCACTCGAGAACATGCGGCAACCGGACATTGAGGGAATTTACATTCCAGGTAGCAATCTTCATGCGGCTTTACCTATGCCACTTTGCAACAGCAATGCATCAAGCGTTGGTTTACGGCCACGAAACGCAACATATGCATCCATGAAATCGCGACTGCCACCGATCTCCAGGATCTCTTTCCTGAAGCGTGCAGCGGTTTCCGTATCGAAAATGCCGGACTCTTCAAAAGCTGCGAATGCGTCTGCGGCCAGCACTTCGGCCCACTTGTAGCTGTAATAACCTGCCGCGTAACCGCCGGCGAAAATATGTCCGAAGCTGTGTGGTTGGCGGTTGTATGCCGGAGCAGCAACCAGCGCGACATCGTCCCGCACGCTGTTTAATACCTCGAGTGCTTTACTACCGAGTGCAGGGTCGTAATTTGCATGAACCAGGAAATCGAATAACGCGAATTCAATTTGTCGCAGCATGGCGAGGCCATCGCCAAAATGACGGCTGTTGTTCAGCCTTTCATAAATTTCACGAGGCAACGGTTCACCGGTCTTGCAATGCTGCGAACAATGTTCGAGAACCTCATAACTCCAGGCAAAATTTTCCATGAATTGACTGGGCAGCTCTACGGCATCCCAGGGAACGCCGTTGATGCCGGCAATGCTCGGGTAGTCCACGGTGGTCAACAGGTGATGCAGCATGTGACCGAACTCATGAAAGAGCGTTACAACATCATCATGTGTCAGTAGTGATTGTCCCTTGGCATCCGGTGGTGAAAAATTACAAACCAGGTAGCCAACCGGCGGGATGTTTTCACCAGCCAGATTTTTTCTGACGACACATTCATCCATCCATGCGCCGCTGCGTTTACCTTTGCGTGCGAACAAATCAGTGTAGAAGCTGCCGAGCAGGTTTTCCTCTTCGTCCCTGACTTCAAAATATTTGACCGTTTCATGCCAGCCGCGCACATCCGGATTTTCGGTTACGGTGATACCGTATAGTTTGGATGTCAGCGTAAACAATCCGCGCTTGACGACATCAGCAGGAAAATATTGTCGCAATTCTTCATTCGCAACAGAAAACCTTTGTACCTTGAGTTTTTCCAGGTAATAAGCGACATCCCAGGCACACAACGGGGCATCGGCAATTTCCTGTATGTCATCGAGCTCTGCTTGCGCGCTGGAGCGTGTTCGATCCGCAAGCTCTCGCAGGAAATCCAGTACTTCATCAACGGTTCCCGCCATCTTTGTGGCCAGTGAATACTCCGCGTAGTTTTCGAAGCCAACCAGCTGCGCCGCTTCATGTCGCAGGGCGAGAATCTGCTCGATGGCGTCACTGTTGTCCCACTGGTCTTTGTCGCTCTGATCCGAGGCACGAGTAGCCCAGGCTTTGTAGAACGCCGCGCGAACGTCGCGATTATCGGCATGGGTCATGACAGCGTGATAAGTGGGGTAGTCCAGCTTCAGCCACCAGCCCTCGACCTTTTGTTGCCCGGCCTCCTCAAGACCACGATCAAGCGCCGTTTGCGGCAGTCCGGCAACCTCGGCCTCGTCAGTAGCATGGTAATGCCAGCTATCGGTCGAGTCCTGGACGTTCTGATCGAATTTGGCCTGTGCGGCGGCCAGTTCCTGCATCAGATCCCGGTACCTGGCTTTGGAGGCTTCCGGCAACGCAACGCCAGCAAGGCGAAAATCCCGTAGTTCCTGTTCCACCAGCATCTGCATCGCCGCAGTGGCGGTCGCTGGCATTGCATCCGCGACCTGCTGGTATGCCTCCTGCAGTTCTTTGTTTTGTGATAATTCGGTGCCATGTTCGGTCATTAACGGCAGCGAGTCATTGTAGGCGTCTCGCCACGCCGGATCCTCGAGCACGCTTTGCAGATGACTGATGGGGGACCAGACACGGCTGAGCTCGTGGCTCATTTCCTCCAGTGGTTTGACCAGCCTTTCGAAGCCCCGGTTTGCGGGGTCGTCGAGAAGCTCGGTGAGCTTTCCGCGGTGCACTGAGATAAGCTCTCGCAGCGCCGGCACCGCATGCTCTGGCCGGATATCGTCAAAACGCGGTAGCGCTGACGAATCGAGTAGTGGGTTAGACATGTCTTCAGACCATTAATGGCAAGCGGCAGGATGGTATCACAGGGCCCGCAGGTGGCGTGGCAGGAAGTAGTACAGAACACACAGTTTTACAGGACGGAGTACCAGCGTGACGACAAAATTTGACCTTATTGTTATTGGCGGCGGCAGTGGCGGGCTGGCACACGCACAGCGGGCAGCAGAATACGGTGCGAAAGCCGCAGTCGTCGAGTTCGCTCCACTTGGCGGAACCTGCGTTAATGTTGGTTGTGTGCCGAAAAAGATCATGTGGTACGCCGGCCATCATGCGCAGCAAATACAGCATGCCCGCGATTTCGGATTTGCAGTTGAGAACAATGGCCACGATTGGGCGGCGGTCAAAAAGAATCGTGATGCCTATATCGAGCGCCTTAATGGCATTTACGACAAGAACCTGAATCGTCGCGGCGTCATGCACCTGCAGGGTTACGGCAAGTTCATTGACGCGCATACCGTTGAAGTCGATGGCGATCACTACGCTGCGGAACGGATCGTAATTGCGACAGGTGGTTATCCCATCGTGCCGCGTTGCCACGGGGCGGAATACGGCATTACCTCCGACGGTTTCTTCGAGCTGCCTGAGCGGCCGGAGAAAGTCGCGTTGGTTGGCAGCGGCTACATCTCGGTCGAGCTGGCCGGCATTTTTAATGCGCTGGGATCCGAGACCACAGTGCTGGTACGCAAAGATGGTGTCCTGAGAAACTTCGACAGCATCCTGCGTAAAGGGTTACAGGACGCGATGGCGAATAGCGGTCTCAAGCTGGAGACCGGCGTTGTCCCTCACGAACTTAAGAAAACCGAAAGCGGCGTCAGGTTGCTGGCAGAAGATGGTCGTGAGTTTGGTGATTACGACGCCATTGTCTGGGCGGTCGGTCGTGCACCGAACACCGAGCAACTGAATCTAAAGGTAGCCGGCGTGAAGATGGACGGTTACGGTTTTGTCCCGGTCGACAAGTGGCAGAAGACCAACGTCGATCACATATTTGCGTTAGGCGATGTCACAGGTCGGGCTGCGTTAACACCGGTTGCGATTGCGGCGGGCAGACGCCTCGCTGATCGTCTTTACGGCGGCATGCAGGATCGGCGCCTGGATTACAGCATGATCCCGACAGTGGTTTTTACACATCCACCGATTGGCACCGTCGGACTGACAGAGAAAGAGGCGCGCAAGGAATACGGGGACGACGTGAAGATTTACGAATCGAAGTTCAACCCGATGCTCTACACTTTCAGCGAAGAGAAAGTCCAGACAGCGATGAAACTGGTAGCCGTAGGCGAAGAAGAACGCATCATTGGTTGTCACATCATTGGTGATGGTGCGGATGAGATGCTACAGGGCTTCGCCGTTGCGATTCGTATGGGTGCAACGAAACAGCAATTCGACGACACTGTTGCGATTCATCCGACCAGCGCGGAAGAGCTTGTCACTATGCGTTAAAGGAATAATCACTAATGGTATTCCAACCTCGACAATTAGTACTGCTGGCGATCGTTTTCCTGCCATTGAGTGCACTGGCGGACGTTGCGCCTGAATTCGTCGAGGGAGTGTGGCTCAGCGCAGACGGTACCGGGTGGATAGAAATTGAATTGGGTGACAAGGGCCTGGTCGGTAGCATCGCGGGCTCGCCGGACGAAACTGGTAACCGGCAACCGTCAGACACGGATGTCCTGAATCCGGATCCCGCGTTACAAGACAGACTGCTGCTGGGACTGACAATCATGGACGGTTTTACGTACGCAGGTGAGGGCAAATGGAAAAACGGAAGAATCTACGACCCAAACAGCGGCAAAACCTACAAATGCAAAGTAACGCTGGTTAATGAGAACACACTGGAGTTACGTGGCTATATTGGCTTCTCATTGCTGGGGCGGACGGAAACCTGGACCCGTCGCGAGTAGCAGCAAAATTAATTACCGTTGTACTGCACCGGTCGCGGTATGAGCTTAAGAGCCCTGCGCGTTGTAAACTCGCTCGCCATTCATCCATGTCTCGAGAACACGAATATCTGAAATCGCAGTCGGCCTCACCGTCCTGGGATCATCCTGAAGAACTACGAAGTCCGCCAGCTTGCCGGGCTCAAGACTACCTATCTCATGCTCTGAATGGCACTGCCAGGCAGCATTGATAGTAACGGAGCGGATGGCGGCTTCGACAGATACCCGCTCTTGTGGCGCAAGAATCGTCTGCGGCTCTTTCCACAAGTCGCGTGCAACCGCAACGCGAACGTTGTGCAGGGACCCGAGCGGTGAGACCGGCGCATCGGTGTGCACCGTCCACGTTATGCCCGCTTCTTCAACGGCGGCACAACGATCGAGAAGTTCGACTTTTTCGGGGCCGAATACGTCGTCGCGCATTGTCTGTCCCCAGTAGTGAACATGATTGATCAGGAAACTCGGGCCGACACCCAGTTCGCGGATACGTGCGATCTGTTCGTCATGGAGGATCGAACAATGCTCGATCCGGCAGCGCAGTTTTCTGACATCTATGCCTGAATCGACAGCATTCTGCAGCGCGTCCAGTATGCTGTCGATGGCGGCATCACCGTTGCCATGTAACACCAGCGGCCAGCCCTGGCCACCGCGTTTCATAACTATCTCTTTCAACACGTCCGGCTCGACATAAAAAATGCCGCGATTGTCGGTACCGACGTAAGGTTCGCGCTGGCGCCCGGTAAAGCCCTGGTTCGAGCCGTCCGTGACCACTTTCCAGCCGACAATGCGCAGCATCTCATCGCCATCACCGAAGGCAACGCCATTCTCGTCCCATTCCGTGGCTCTCTCGGAATAAAGTGATGCCCGTATGCGTGCATGCATGCGACCAGAATCAAACATCTGCTGGTAGAAACCAATGTCTCCCATACCTGCGATGCCACCTGTCGCCTGGTCACACAGGGTTGTTATGCCAAGCGATGCGGCTTCGTCACCGACACGCAGGCCCGCATCAACGAAGCCGGCGCCGAGAACTCTCATCAGCTTTTCGTTTCTCATCAATATCGGCAGATAGGCGACTTGCGACATGGCGCCGTTTGGTGCGCCATCCGGATAGCGATAGTATTCGCCGCCCGGCGGATTGGGCGTGTCTGTGCTGACACCGGCAAACTCCAGCAATTTTGAGTTGCCGTAAGCTAGATGGCCGGATGCGTTTAGCACTAAAATCGGACGGCTCGACGATATTTCGTCGAGCTCACGGGTGGTCAGCATTGCCGGGCCTTCCTGCAGGCTGGGGTCGAACTGCCTGGCGACTATCCATTCATCTTCGGGTATATCCCTCGCGATTTGTTGCAGTGCTTCCAACGCGTCTCTTGTTGTCTCGTATTCAAACGGGCCGATATCAGCCCAGTGTCCAAGGCCTGCCATCAACGCAAAATGCATGTGCGGCTCTATGAACCCGGGGAGTAAAACGCGCCCTTCAAGATCGATAATATTGTCGACATGGTCTGTAGCTGCACGCACGACTTCGCTGCTGCCGACAGCCAGGATGCGATTTCCGGAAATCGCAATCGATTCATGCTGGGAAAATTCCGGGTCGACGGGCAGGACTATGCCGTTCTCGAAAATGGTCACAGCAGATCTTGCATCGCTGCCGATCTTTTGCCCGTTTTCGCCGCAACCCACCAGTGGCATGCTCATAATGGCGCCCGTGCCCAAAACGAACTGCCTGCGATTCAAAATCCATTTAGTTGCCATTACCCGCATTCTCCAATTAACCAAATCGTATCAGCCACTCGCATATTAGTGTAACGCATCGATATTCAGCCAGTGGCAGGATACAAAACTCGCGAGAACAAGTAGGCGGATTTCGTTACAAGAGCACATTGCTATCAACGCGTGATAGCCTGACCGGATGAATGAATTGATCTTTCGTCCAGCGACCGGGTCCGACCTTTCCGACATAGTAGCAATGCTCGCAGACGATGAGCTGGGTCGCCAACGTGAAGACCCCTCGACTCCTTTGAATCAAAA
>PVMK01143448.1_pt1 | contig 25849 bp, 28 predicted proteins | sample 1853481 | NCBI WGS metagenome assembly PVMK01 (sample SAMN08533507, study PRJNA380276) | Marine sediment metagenome, whole genome shotgun sequencing project.
CACTGGTAAATATACCGGCAGTCATGATTGAACAGGCCAGCGGGCAGTTAATCCGTGATGCTCTGGTAGCAGGTGAACTGATTGAAATAACACTCGACAAAGCATTATTTGTCAGCTTTGAAGATGACGGCAATGTCATGGGCACCTTCTCTGGGCGCGGACCCAGCCCGGGTGATACTGACTTTTTGAAGCCTGATCTTGTGGCACCTGGTACCGCAATTCTGGGCGGCCAGACACCCGATGTTGCTAATGGATTCAGAGGTGAATCATTCCAGTACCTGACCGGCACATCCCAGGCTGCGCCCCATGTTGCAGGTATTGCTGCTCTGATTAAGGAGGCACATCCAGACTGGGGGCCAGCAGAAATAAAGTCTGCACTGATGACAACGAGCCGTCAGAATATTCGCAAGGAAAATGGTCTGGGCCCGGCCAATCCTTTTGATATGGGAGCAGGTCATATCGTACCCAATGATGCAATCAACCCGGGACTCGTATACCCGGTTGATGCCCAGGATTACAATGCTTACCTGTGCTCGGTAGGGCTGGGCCTCGAATGGCTGACTGCGGAAGAATGTCAGGCATTCGAAAATTCCGGTTATACAGAAACGGCACGAAATATTAATTTGCCGTCGGTCGCTGTTTCCGAGCTGATAGGACACGTAGACATTACGCGCAGTATTACCAATACCGGGCCAGCCGCACAATTCAATATAGAAACAAATGTACCTGAAGGCATTACTCTTGATGTAACACCTGCCAGTTTATCGCTAGCGCCAGGTGCATCTGCTGAGTTCACACTAAGTTTTACCAGCGACGGCACCGGATTGAACCAGTGGTTCCATGGTAACTTCAGCTGGGTTAACGATACCCATCGCGTATACAGCCCGTTCGTTGTCAAACCCACTGAATTAAGTTTTCCTGAATTTGCATACGGCACAGGCAGCTCGGGTAGTCTCGATATTCCAGTCGGCATTGGTTACCAAGGTACATATAATGCGGGTATAAATGGCCTGTACCCGCCCTGCATATTGCCGGCAACAGTCCAGCCCGATAAAACTTGCACCAACACTGGTGCAGCCAGCGTCGCTGATGATCTCGAAAATCAGTATTCCCCCAGACAAATACCCCCGGCAGGAGTAACACGCTTCACTATCAAAACTGAAGATACGGATAATGAGTTACTGCGTATCGCGCTATTCAGTGCAGATCAACTGACTGATGGCGATGCTGATCTTGATCTGTATCTTTATTATTGCAAAGATGAGCCCTGCAAAATAATCAGTCAGACTCTGCACGAAAGCAGCGCCACAGAAGACACTTCCGATGAACTGATCAATATTCTAAAGCCGCCGACCGGCACATGGGTTATTGATGTACATGGCTACGATACTGCTGACGGCAACCCTGCTGAGTTTCGTCTGTATGTCTGGTCTTTTGGCAGCGATAAAGCCAGCGGCAATCTGGCATTGACCAATGTTCCCTCTGCAGCACAGCCCGGGGTAACTACAGATATCAAGGCAAGCTGGAGCAACCTGTCAGAAGGCTTATGGCTGGGGGGCGTTGCTCACTATGGTAACGATGGTGCACCACTGGGCTTTACCGTTATAGAAGTAGATAACAATGCATTCCCGGAATAGGCATAAGTATTTTTTCTGTTTTTAGTTCGGCGACTGCCACTGTGTTGATATGCCTTAGTGATTGGATAGCGCCATGCATTCTGCATGCCGATAACACCTGACTATATGATCATTCACCATGCCGGTGGCCTGCATGTGTGCGTAAATAATGGTGCTGCCTACAAAGCGAAAACCTCGTTTTTTTAGATCCTTGCTCAGTAAATCAGAAATCTTTGAAGTTGCAGGTACTGCTTTCTGGGTGCGCCATTTATTCTGGACTGGCTTACCGTCTACAAACCCCCAGATATAGTCACAGAAGCTGCCATACTCAGCCTGAACCTCAAGAAATGCGCGTGCATTGCTTATGGTTGATTCCACCTTGAGTCGATTGCGGATAATGGCCGGATTTTGTAAAAGTTTTTCTACGCGTGCCGGACGTATCCGACTTACCTTCAATACATCAAAATCAGCAAATGCCTTGCGATAGCCTGCGCGTTTGTTCAAAACTGTAGCCCAGCTCAGGCCAGCCTGAGCGCCTTCCAGCGTAAGGAATTCAAACTGGCGCTGATCATCCCATACAGGTACGCCCCACTCCTCATCATGGTAGGCAAAATAAGTCTCGCTTACCCCCTCACCCCACGGACACCGCTTTATTGTCATTAGATTGAACTCCCGGATACCGGTTCATTGCTATTTCTGGCAGTTTAGCCCTGCTCAGGCACAGAACCCAGTAACAAAACCTTGGAACAAGGCCGGAATTAAGTAAAATCGACACCTGTCTCAAAAACACAGTGATGGATAATTGATTGAATAGAGAAACCATACCGCTTAGGCCCAGCGATCGCTATGCCGTGATTGGTCATCCTATAGCGCACAGCAAATCACCCATAATCCACCAGCTATTTGCCGGGCAGACCGGGCAAAGCATCAGTTATGAGGCCATGGACGTGTCGCCGGAGGAGTTTGATGATGCCATCAAAACTTTCTTTGCAAATGGTGGGCATGGTTTGAATGTAACGGTTCCCCACAAGGCCAGAGCAATGGAATTGATGGATCAGTTAACGCCTGCAGCAAAACTGGCGGGCGCTGTAAACACAATTACCAGCCTTCCCAAATGGCAAACTTGAGGGCGACAATACTGACGGTATCGGCCTGATTGCCGACCTGCGTGACAACCTGCGTATAGAATTGATGGACTCCAGCATACTTATACTCGGTGCCGGTGGTGCCACACGTGGAATTGTTCCGCCACTACTGGAACAAATACCGGCAGAGGTACTGATTGCCAATCGCACTGTAGAAAATGCCCGGGGCATAGCAAATGCTTTTGCAGACCTGGGGCACCTGAATGCCTGTGGTTTTCAGGACCTTGAAGACCGGAAATTCACCTGATCATCAATGCAACTTCAGCCGGGCTGCACGGTGAACTGCCACCTTTCCCGGGTTCAATAGTTGACCCTGATACCGTGTGTTATGACCTTGCTTACTCTATGCGGGATACACCTTTTATCGCATGGGCAAAACAACATGGCTGCACCAGGGCCTACCAGGGCTGGGGTATGCTGGTTGAACAGGCGGCAGAATCATTTACTATCTGGCGCAATATACGCCCGGAAACAATTCCAGTCCGGGCGCAACTGCCCCAATAGATATTGCTTTAGTTACACAAGACAGATTTCAACCCCGCTGCAACGACTACCGCATAGTAACCAACTCTTCGGCCGACGTAGGATGAATCGCAACGGTGTCATCCAGATCTTTTTTGCATGCGCCCATTTTAATAGCCACTGCAAAGCCCTGCAGCATTTCATCTGCGCCCTGACCGATCATGTGACAACCCACTACCCGCTCTTCTGCGCCAACGGTGACGAGCTTCATATTGGCACGGGATTTATGTTCCTGAATACCGTAATACAACGGCACAAAACCTGAGGTATAAACTTTTAACGTCATCACCGTATTGCTCACGTGCCTGTGGCTCTGTAAGCCCAATTGTGCCTATGGGCGGATGACTGAATATTACGGTGGGTATGTTGTCATAGTTCAGATAACGGCCTTCCATCCCACCAAACACCCGGTCACTTAAGCGCCTGCCGGCCGCAATAGCTACGGGTGTCAATTCCGCCTGCCCAGTTACATCGCCAAGCGCATAGATCCCCGTAACATCGGTCTGCTGATATTTATCGACATTGATATAGCCCTTCTTATCGAGTGTCACACCCGCGGTTTCAAGGCCCATGTCCGCTGTAAGTGGCCTGCGACCGATGGCCCAGATCACCGCGTCAAATGGTCCAAACTCACTACCAGCCTCGGTGCACAAAACGATACCGTCATCAGCCTCCTTCAAGTGGCCTGCGACCGATGGCCCAGATCACCGCGTCAAATGGTCCAAACTCACTACCAGCCTCGGTGCACAAAACGATACCGTCATCAGCCTCCTTCAGGTCAGTCGGGATTGAGTGCAGTTGTACGGCAACACCATGGCTTTCCAGCGCTTCCAGAACCCCCTCTTGCAACATGGGATCCATTGAGCGCAGCACGCTGTTATAGCGCGCAAACAGGCGCGTATCAGAGCCAAGGCTGGCCAGCACACCGGCAAGTTCCACGGCAATATAGCCACTCCCGACCAGCGCAACATTTTGTGGCCGCTCGGTCAGTGCGAAGAAACCATCTGAGGTCATGCCCAGCCCGGCGCCGGGAACATCGGGGACAATCGGCTCACCACCGGTTGCAATGATGATGTGTGGCGCTGTGTAAACAACACCATCGACATCTATAGTTTTGGTATCCAGCAGCTTCGCAGTACCACTGACCCAGTCTACGGAACGGTTATTGAGATTGCGCTCATAAATTCCATTTAGTCGGCGTATATAATTTTCCCGATTATCTACCAGGGTTTTCCAGTCATGTGTGGGACTGGCTACTGTAAATCCATAATCGGGTGCATCCCGGAATGCCTGTGCAAGTTCGGCTGCATGCCACATGATTTTTTTCGGGACACAACCCACATTAACGCAGGTACCACCCAGCAGGCCACGCTCGATAACGAGTGCTCGTGCACCATATTCTGCCGCTCTCTGTGCAGCTGCCAGACCACCACTGCCGCCACCTATTGCTATGAGATCGTACTCTTGCGTCATAATTGTCTCTTATCAGGTAAAGCTTCTATCAATTGAAGGCTGATACTACGGCAAGTGCCAAATAGAGCACGAAATCTGTCCCCGGGCAGGATGTCATTTCAGGTGAATTGATGGCCTTATGATAGTATGACTTGCTTTTGTAATAACCAAAAAGACTCTCACAACCGATGACAAATCCTCTGCTTAAAGAACAGGGCCTCCCTATGTTTAGCCAGATTAAGCCTGCACATCTAGAAGCGGCTCTGGATGCGACACTCCAGCGTAACCGGGACGAGCTTACGCAAATTCTCGAGCGTACGGCAGCGCCCGATTTTCTCAATACCATAGTACCTCTGGAAGAAATGGAGGATCGGCTGCATCGCGTCTGGTCACCTGTAAGCCATCTGCAAATGGTGGCCAGTACGGATGAGATGCGTGATGTATATAACACCTGTTTATCTAAGCTATCACGGTACAGTACTGAGCTCGGGCAAAACGCAGACCTGTTTAAGCTTTATCAGGCTGTAGAACGCTCTTTCGATAAAACGGATACCAACCCTGAAAAGCGGCTGCTGGAACATGCATTGCGGGATTTTCGACTGGCCGGGGTTGATCTGCCGGCTGCAGAAAAGACTGAGTTCAAGCAGGTAATGGAAGAACTGTCGCAATTACAGGCAAAGTTTGAGCAGAATTTGCTCGATGCCATGAAAGCCTGGTCCAAACATATAACTGATACAACCTTGCTAAGCGGTCTACCGGAAGCAGTAATTGATGCTGCGCGCACAGCGGCAGCAGAACAGGATAGTGAAGGCTGGCTATTACGTCTGGACCAGCCAACTTATGTGGCCGTCTTGTCGCATGCTGACAACGAGCCACTGCGCGAAGAGTTTTATCAAGCATGGGTCACCCGCGCATCTGATCAGGGCCCCACGGCAGGCGAGTTTGATAACACTGCCATCATGGAAGATTTGCTGCGCCTCCGTCATGCAGCTGCAAATCTCGTGGGCTTTGATAATTTTGCCGACTATGCATTGGCCAGCCGTATGGCAGGCACAATAAAGGAAGTAGCTGATTTTCTGCAGCATCTGGCAGAAGTTTCCACGCCGGTTGCCCGGCAGGAACTGGCTGAACTTGAGGGCTGGGTGGGGCATAAACTCGCGCCGTGGGATGTTGGGTATTACTCTGAAAAATTGCGTCTGGAACGATTTTCTATTTCAGATGAAGAATTACGACCCTATTTCCCACTCACCCGCGTCATGGATGGGCTGTTTCAGGTGATGACCCGTCTCTACGGTATTAAGGCGGAGCCACAAACCAATGTCGACCTGTGGGAACCCGGCGTGCTCTATTACACGCTGACAGATAGCAAAGGCGAAACAGTTGGCAGCTTTTATGCAGATCTCTATGCACGCCAGAACAAACGCTCGGGCGCCTGGATGGATGAATGCCTGTTGCGTAAAAATATGCACAACCAGCAGCAGAATCCGGTCGCCCACCTGGTCTGTAATTACACCAAGCCAGCTGAAGGCAAACCTACACTTTTAAGCCACGATGAAATCGTTACCCTGTTCCATGAATTCGGCCACACACTGCATCACCTGCTCACCCGTATCGATTATCCAAGCATATCCGGGATTAACGGTGTCCCCTGGGATGCGGTTGAGTTACCCAGCCAGTTCATGGAGAACTTTGCCTGGAACCCCGAGGTCATTCGCGAGATGTCACAGCACGTGGTGACAGGCAAACCACTCCCCGATGAACTTCTGGAAAAACTTGAGGCATCACGAGTATTTCAGTCTGGCATGCAGATGGCTCGGCAGCTGGAGTTTTCTATTTTTGACTGGCGTATGCACGCAGAGTACGACCCGCAACAGGGTGGACGTATAGGCAGTATCCTGAAAGAGGTACATGACCAGGTAGCTGTAATGCCGCTGCCGGATTACAATCGTTTTGCCAATAGCTTTGCGCATGTTTTTGGTGGCGGCTACGCAGCCGGCTACTATAGTTATAAGTGGGCTGAGGTATTGGCAGCGGATGCTTTTTCAGCTTTCAAGGAAGCAGGGTTATTTAACCAGCAAATTGCCGAAAAATTTCGCACCCATATTCTTGAAACAGGCGGATCTGTCGATATTGCAGAAGCTTTTCAGGCCTTTCGCGGGCGGCCGCCTGAAATTGAGCCCCTGCTCACGCAGGCAGGCATTATTGATCATCACAAAAACTCTGAGTCCACCGCGTAGGCTATACAGGACTTTGTTATGAAAGTAGCCAGCTGGAATGTTAATTCGCTTCGAGTGCGTCTCGATCATGTACTTGAGTGGCTCGATGCCGAACAGCCGGACGTACTCGGGCTGCAGGAAATCAAGATGCCCACTGATGCTTTTCCGTGCGATGCGTTTAAGGAAATTGGCTATCACTGGGCTGTTGATGGACAGAAAACCTATAACGGTGTTGCCCTTTTATCCAGAACAGAAAGCATTGATGTGCAGAAGACCATACCGAATTTCACTGACGAACAGAAGCGAGCGATCGCAGCTACCTATGATGGGGCGCGGGTTATAAACCTTTATGTACCCAATGGTCAGAGTGTTGGCTCTGACAAATATGCATACAAATTGAGCTGGCTGGCCGCTCTGGAGACATGGCTGAAATCTGAGCTCGAACTGCATGAAAAAATAGTCGTGATGGGTGATTTCAATATAGCCCCCGATGACCGGGATGTGCATGACCCGGAAGAGTGGCAAGGAAAAATTCTGTGCAGTGATGCAGAACGTGCCGCTTTGCAAAGCTTCCTTGATCTTGGGCTGCAGGACAGCTTTCGGTTGTTCGATCAGCCCGAAAAAAGCTTTAGCTGGTGGGATTACCGGGCAGCCGGTTTCAGGCGCAATCGGGGCCTGCGTATAGATCTTTTGTTGGTCTCAGCCGCGGTGGCCGGCAGTTGTATGCGCAGCCGCATCGATAAAGAACCAAGGGCACTGGAACGACCGTCAGATCACGCTCCGGTCTGGATTGAGTTTTAGCCCCTTTTTGCGGCGCCACATTGTACCTTGATACAGCAGTTTTCTGCCTGGTTCCGAGTTGGCTGCGTATCCGTAGTAGCGCCTGATATTTATGGATTGTGTCAGGCATGCCCGGCATGTGACAATCATCACCGGCCTGGAGCTCACTTGGGTGGCGTTGCTTTATTAAATCTTCTTCTTAGCAAACTTATCGAGCATGGACTTAGAAAAGAATACAGGTATCGGATCACCCCCGCATGTTCGGAGGTTTGATTACGATGTAACCGACACGGTAAACGTGAGTTCCGTTAACTCCGTCCGTGGTGCTGTTTATGAGTTATTTGTGGATTTGTGGCCAGGAGCGATTCTTGATGAATTGTGGGTAGCCTTTCATGATTTTCAGCGTTTATTTGAAGGTCGTATGTTTAGCTACGAAGGCTGCGACACTGTATACCATGATATACAGCATACGCTGGATGTAACTCTGGCGATGGCACGCCTGATATCCGGCTATGAACGGTCAGTCGATGATGAAGAAAAGCTGGGGCCGGACCGGGCTGTACTTGGCATTATTTGTGCCTTGTTCCATGACTCCGGATACATTCGTGGCAAAGCAGATACCCGCTACAGAAATGGTGCGGAATTTACTATGTGGCACGTATCCCGCAGCGGCGGTTTTCTGCGCAGCTACCTGCCAAAGATTGGTATGCACAGGCAAACTCACACGGCTGCGGAACTGGTTCACTTCACCGGTTATGAAAAGAAGTTTGAAGAAATAGAACTGGACGATCCACTCGATAGCATGGTTGGTCATTTACTCGGGACAGCAGATCTGATTGCTCAAATGGCTGACCGCTGCTATCTGGAAAAATGCCGCGATCGACTGTATCTGGAATTTGTGCTGGCAGGAATTGCAATTCATACAACTGATGACGGACTAAAGCATGTGCGCTATCAATCCGGAACAGATTTGCTCCTGCAGACACCCAACTTTTATAAGAAGGTAGTAAAGAAACGGCTCGATATTGATTTTAATAAAGCCTACCGTTATATCGAGGCCATCTATCACGGGCGCAATCCGTATATTGAATTTATCGAGCGCAATATTGCCCATCTGGAATACATTATTGAAACCGGTGAATGGCTGACTTTACGCCGCGACCCTCCCTGTTTCACCGTCAATGAAGACCCGTTGTCATCCACTAATGCACTGGTTAATCAGCGTATTATAAATTTACGTGCAGATTCTGTAGTTTTGGGCCAGGCATAAATATTGGGCGCTAGTCTTCACCGTCCCAGTATCCGGCCTTTTCATAGCGGTAAAACCCGCTGATACTGGCCTCACTGCCCCACCCTCCAATGCTCTCAAGCACACCCAGTTTGCCGGAATCAGGATAGTGCACAACTTCAGGTGAATTCATAGTTGAAATACAGAGATAGACCAAATCTTCATCGCCATCATTAATTAAAACATGGGCAAACTCTGCGCCACGAGGCAATAAAATAAAATCACCCGCCGTTAAAGCACTTTCTTCCTCACCCACTATAAGTTGTCCCTGGCCGGAAACCACGTATATTGCTTCATCATTAGCCAGATGTGCGTGCTTTGGAAATGCACGCTTGCCGGGCTTTACCGAAAAAGCGCCACAACCAAGCCCATGACCAGCACGCAAATCTGTAAGGGCCACGTGTTTGCGCTGAAACTTATTTCCGTGACTTGATTCTTTCCACTCTGCCGTAAAAAGATTGGTTTTCTCAACCATGCAGCTAAATCTCCATTCTGTACCAGTGCCAGGGCTCGTACGCTATGCCTTGCGGATTATTCCTGGGATATGACAGCGTAAACCCAAAACGCCCCGCATGCTCTTTCAACCAGGCAAAAGCGGGTGAATTCTCAAATTCCTCCAGCAAGGGCTTGTAACCGGGTGTAGCCATATCAATCGCATTACCCGTGTGATGCTGGCTATAACCAGGCGCTACATTGACCTGTAGAATTTCACTAATAGTCTGGCCAGCCGCCAACTTGTTGCGAATCAAATCAGCCTGATATTCCATGCTGCGAAAACCTGAAACCAATACAAGCTCAATTTCTTCATCCTGGGCTGCTCTCAGCATGCCTTGCCACGCAGCGGCTGTACCGGTTGTAAGGCTCTGTATTCGCCCCACGATATTCGGGCCGGCTTCAACCAGGTCAATAGCCTCAGCATAAATTGGCAACAGCGGATCACTGCCATAATTTTCCGGGATACCCAGCTCGATCATTAATGCACGTTGACCCGGATGAACTGCAATAGTCATCAGGATTCTTCCTGAACTACAGAACTGATTCGATCTCCCAGCAAACTCCAGGACACCGGATTCAAGTTCACTTATATGTGCAAGTTGCGGTATGACCACGTGGATACCGTCCAGGTCATAGCAAACAATTGATCCAAACTCGGCATATTTTGCGACCATTTCATCCACTGTTTGCGGACCATAAGCGGTGATGCTCCAGGATCCCTGGCCGGATCCATCCTGGGGAACCGCACCATAGAGCAAGCAAAGTGTAGGCTCAAAACTTTTAAAAGAATGCAGGAAGTCAGTAATACGGTCACGCGCCTGGGGTGAAAATGTGGCACCCAAAGCTGCCACTTCGACATGTTTAATAGATTCATCAATCTGATCCGTCATGCCTGCTTAACCTTCCCTGTTAAATTCCCCGGTAAAATCCCTTGTTAAATTCCCTGTTCAGCTTTCCCCATTAACCCTTCGACAGAATTGGCAGCCAGTATTTCCTTAATAGCCTCTACAAAATGGGGCAATCCATTGTCAGCTCGTTTCGGCCGACGCCAGTTCACGCCAACCGCCATGATCCAGTGCCTCTTCAAATTTCATCTGACTATCTTTGCCACTCCAGAACAACCGGTAGCGGTTACCGTGGCTTTCAAGATGTGCGAGCCAGCCCCCAAAACCACCCTGTGCAGCAACAAACTCGTCAATATCATAGCCGCAGGCACTACAGGCATCACGTATAGCGGGCTCATAGCCCTCCGCCTCAGGGTGCGCGCGGGACTTGTTCTTGGTCGCGCCAGGCTTGCCGCCCAGCCAGAATACGGGTTGTTCAGACACTATTTTGTTCCAATATATAGTTCATCAGGTGGCTAACTTTAGCACGGCTACCAGCAAACACTCGCCAGAAAACAGCAGCTAATCTATATCAAATTCTGCCCAGAAAACCCCCCGCAATTCACCCACCTGAAAACCAGTGGCCCTGTCAGCAGGATAAAGCTCTGCCAGCTGCACTTTTACTTCAGGAGCAATATTTTCACCATGGCAAGTCAGGCATACGGGCTGGGTCAGTATGGGCTCTGCATAACCGATGCGGCCACTCTCCAGTCGCAATGCAACAGGCTGACGCTGTTCCGGTGCATCAAGATAGTTATTAATGAGGGCACTCATCCAGGGTGCAGGGGCATTGGCCGGGTTTCTGAGCTTGTGACTACTGCGCCCAACATAAATATTTTTGGCACTGAAAGATTCTGCGATCGCCGGAGCCTGCAGATGACATATATTGACTGCCGCAACAGGACCATCTGCCATGCCTGTTTTTAGCGCTTGTTGAAGCTGGCGCTTGAACGGCAGGAGAATCTCGGCACCCTTATCTAATAAAGATGCTTCTAATAAAGATGGTTCTAATAAGGATGATTCCTCTGCATGCACTGATACCGCAAATAGCGGCACAAATATTGCCAGCACTATACAGACTCTTTTTTCCCGCCTCAGATTGTGCATTACACTTCCATTTGAGTTCGAAGGTTGCTCAACTTACACGGGCGCAACACTAACTTGCCAGTCATACCCTCTAATACAAACGGCATTATTTTTGCTCCGCCAATATCAGATTGCATCAAGAACCGTTACTGTCAAAAACAGGGCCCAGCCAACCGGAGCCGCAAGCTTATGCAATCGATATGAGTCAGATGCCATCAGGATAAAGCAAAATACGGCTATTATCGTCGCCACCCAGGTTTGTACAGAGACTATTCCAGTAAAGTAATCCAGGCCAACTATCCAGACGTGGAACAGGCCTAGTAGCAAAAAAAATCGGTTGCTGTGCTGCATATAATGATCAACTGCTGATATCCCATCGGTGTCCGGCAGTACGATTAACAGATTGGTACCAAACAGAAGGCAGATTGGCCCAATCAAAAAGGCCATAAAACTTACGAAGTTCCAGGTATCAATATCCAGAATCGCGGTTGTTTGCCAGAAGTAGCTGAAATAGGCAAACAACAATAGCAGCAGCCAGCTAAAGTGTATGCGGTCCGGCGATTTTGCACGCCCCCCGGCAAGGTCGGATAACACCATCAACAAGTTACTCAGACCAATCGAAATAATCATCACATACATTATTGCGACTAATAGTGTCGTTGGATTATCCATTACCACTCCCTGCTTTTTCGATTGGCAGATTTATAGAAAAATAGCTGGTTTCTATCCTGGCGGTTTACCTGTGGCTCAGTTTAACTCGTTAACAGGCACCTGATCATTTCACGCATTGTGAAAATATACCAGCGTCCAGAACCACTAGGATTACTGCTAAAGACCAATATACAGGCATTGAGCATGGTATAGGCAACACCATGTCAGCCAGAGTAATGGCGCAAACAGCGGTCGTACCAACCAGTTGTTTTTTGCTGTATTCGGTAATGCACTCAGGAGATTCATACGGGCACTATGCCGATACCAAAAGTACACTAGCTAACAGTATTACCTGAATATAGAATTCACAGGTATCATTACTGCCAGCCCCTGCTTAATTTCCCAATTAATCCTGAAAGGCAATTGTGATTTTTACACTGTTAGATATATGCGCTTACTAATAATATTTTTCATGGCCTGCCTTTTATCTGTGGCCACGGTGTCGGCCCAGACGGAAGAAACGGGTACGGCCAATTATGCATACTCCGTATTTCTTGGGACCGGTAAATATAGAGTTGGTGACCGGACTATATATTCCATCCGCATACCACTGGCATTCACGCTGAAAGAAGCTGACTATGAAACAGGGCAGTTTGGCTACAAATTTCTGCTGCCTATGGCGGTAGGAATCACTAACTTTGATGATTTTCAGGGATCTGCCGGAACTCAGCGTCGACAGCCTGCAGACCATGAGCGTAACGCCTGGCCTTGAAATGCAGATACCCGTTAAAGCTAACTGGCAGATCAAGCCGTTCGGGCAAGCTGGGCTTGGTTGGGATATGACTAGCAGCAGCAACAGTTTCATCTGGGGCGTTGGTGCCCGCACCCGAGCCTGGTTTGGCGACCATGAGAAATGGTTAGTTGGTGGGGAGTTTCTGTGGGCAGGTAACAATCCAAAGTATGAAGATGAACCAGATACCAAATTTTCTCGGTTAAGTATGGGTGCGGAATATAAATGGCAAACCAACTGGTCACCCTTTGGCTACCGTGTTTCCTGGCATGGGCGACTTATACAATACTTCTTTACCCACGAAGTAGCTTTTGAACCCCCGCCTACGGAAGTAAAAATACACAACTCTACTGAGGTAGGTTTGTCTTTCGGCATAGACCCACCAATAAATATGCTGGGATATAAATTTCGACAGGGCGGAATTGGCTATGAGCGCGCAGATAACGTCCGGGCAATAAAATTATTTACTACTTTCCCGTTCTGATTATTGTGATTATTGGTTTGTTGTATAGGATTGTGTCTTAGGTTTCAGGCTGAAAATCCTATTTTGAGAAGGCTATTGGTAATTGTCTACGTCAACTTCGAATTCAATTCCTGCAAACTCATCTTCTGTTGAGGCACGCCGATCCATACCTGAACGGTGATTAGCCTCACGCATTCCAATCTCGCCCGCAGTAGACATCGCCCCATAAACATTTCGCCTGTCCTCACCACTGCGGCGATCCGGGTGATTATGATACTTGCACAGACACTCAGTTATACGATCACAGCGTTCCAGGGGGAGGCGGGGTGCTGCTTCAACCAGAAATCTTGTTTCGCTAAGTTCTCGAACGGCCTGACAACATTGTTCACCCGGCTGGATACTCGCACCTTTATAATTTCTCCGCACCTGCTTCTGTTCAGATTTAGCGGTCTGCTTAGGATTATTTTTTGTTACAGGGGAGTTTGCGTCTGCTTCAGAATCACTGCGCAAGAAAAACCAGGCCACAGGTACCGCGGCTGCAATAGAAAACCCTAATATTATCGCCACAACATTTCACCCAATAGAAAGTGCACGATCACATTCTTGCAAGATGCAGAATACAGATCGGTGATTTTGGTCTCAGTACCTGATGTTCAGTGCAGCAAACAAGAACAAGAAGTGCGTCAAAGCAGCAGAATTATGTAAAGGCATGGCGGCCAACATCAGGGGACTTGGGGTGTGACAAGTCAGGCACTCCAATCTTATTGGATAGACCGCTGCCGGTTTTGATGGCTGTCTCTGAGGCTATTTGGCTCGATCATAGTGCTTTCCCTCAAGCTGGCACATATAAAAATTCAGGCCGCTAAGACTCGGGTAGTCGGCAGTAATGACGAATGTCGGGATTGCACTCAGATATTCGCTAAACCTGCCCTTGGATTCAAAGCGGCTGCGGAAACCCGAGCTGGCAAACAGATCACCAATAGCAGGCAAAATCCCACCAGCCAGGTAGATGCCACCCTGAGCGCCCAGCGTCAAAGCCAGATTGGACGCGACAGTACCGAGCATCAGGCAGAACAGCTCTATCGCCTGTAGTGCTATATCCTCTCCTGAAAGGGCCCGTTGCGAAATGGTGTCAGGCGGCTGCCTGCCCCCACCCAGATACCCATAAATCAGGGCCAGCCCCGAACCCGAAAGAAGTCGCTCCGCTGAACAATGACCAAAATCCTCACCGGCCTTTTTTATGAGCCGGGCCTCTTGCGCTGAACCCGCGGACATGGAGACGTGGCCACCTTCGCCAACAATAGCAGCCCACGTTTTAGTATTGTGCACCAAACCGCTCACACCTAAACCCGTGCCAGGCCCCAGGATTCCACGACTGGCTAACGGCACAGGCTCACCACCCCCTATCTGACGCAGATCAGATACTTTTAAGCTCAGGGTTGCCCATGCCAAAGCCTCGAAGTCATTAATGATTTCCACATGCTGCAGGCCAAAGCGCTGCGCTAAGCTAGCGCCCGATAACTGCCAGCCAAGATTGGTCATTTGAACTGAAGTACGACGAACCGGACCAGCGACAGCACATGCTGCAAGGTCAGGTCGACAATCTGTACCCGCAAGAAAATTATCCAGAATTGACTCGAATGAATCATAGTCGCAATTTGCATAGCTGACAGGGTCAGTGATTTGCCGGCCATCCTGAAAAAGCGCTAATCGGGAGCCTGTGCCACCGACATCTGCAACCAGTATTTCAGTCAATGTCGCGTTCCTGTTTAAGGAGGTATATTGCGCTGATCACCCGGCCATAAGCTGGGTATTTGCCGTTTTATTGAGCTTTATCGCATCCAGGTCATCAACAAAACGTGTGCGCCATGCCGTGATGTCGTTCCTGCGCAGTACCTTTAGCATGGCCGTATGGCGGGCTTGTCGCTCTGCCAGAGACATAGATAATGCCTGTTCAATACCATCTGCAACATCATCAATATCGTAGGGATTGATGAGAATAGCATCGGTTAACTCACACGCGGCACCTGCAAGCCGGGACAGAACCAGCATCCCCGGGTCCGCGGGGTCCTGGCTCGCCACATACTCTTTTGCGACCAGGTTCATTCCATCACGCACCGGCGTTACCAGTCCAACCCGAGCCGCTCTAAATACACCCATAAGCCTGTCTCGTTTTATACCCGTATTCAGATAGCGAAGCGGCACCCAGTCCGGTGTCGCAAAACGTCCGTTGATATGGCCCGCAGACTGCTCCAGCTCATGGCGAATTGAATCATATTCACGTACGCCGGTCCGGGTAGGTGGAGCAATCTGCATATAAGTAACGGCATGCCGATTAGTCGGATATTTTTCTAACAACCGCTCATAAGAACGAAAACGTGCAACAAGGCCCTTACTGTAATCCAGACGATCTACACCAATAATCAGTTCCCGGCCTACCAGGCTCTCAACCATTCGATGCACATCCGGATCATGCTCGGGCATTACGCGCAAGTGCCGTAATGGTGTCCACATCAATACCAATTGGATAAACATCGACATGACAAATATGGTCATATATTTTTATCCTGTGATCGTCCAGCCGCTCCGCACCCACACTGGCCTGTGTCGCTCCATCAATAAAATTTTCCAGATCACGTTGCGTATGAAATCCGACTACATCATACAAACTCATGGCACGAAGAATGCTGCGAAAAACCGGCAGATTACGCAGCATATCGAAAGCAGGAAAGGGTACGTGCAGGAAAAAACCAATCGGATTTGTAATACCCGCCTCACGCAGCTCTGACACAAGCGGAATAAGGTGATAGTCATGCACCCAGATCAGATCATCAGGCTCAAGCAACGGTATTAATCGACGTGCAAACAGACTGTTTACCCGCCAGAATGCATCAAAAGCTGATCGTTCATACTTGTAATAAGCCAGCAGATAATGAAATACCGGCCACAATGAACTATTCGCGAAGCCATTGTAGTAAAGCTCATATTCGTTTTTATTAAGCTCTATCGTGGCATACCGTGTAGTGCCACGATCATCAATTTCTGTCGGCGGCGGTTCTGTTGGACAGATACGACCATTCCAGCCGAACCAGAGACCACCTTTATCTGCAAGGGCCGCCTGAATCCCCACAGCCAACCCACCCGCGGCAGCACTGTCAGGTCCAGGCTTGGAAACACGATTTGAAACAACAACCAGTCGATTCATAAAGCTGACTCCCACGACTCGCTGAGTATGCGGGCCGAATTGATAATGCCGACCATACTGTAAGTCTGGGGGAAATTACCCCAAAGCTCATGCGTATTGGGATCAAGATCTTCGGATAATAAGCCGAGTGGATTGCGACATTCCAGCATACGCTCGAACAATTCACGCGCCTCTTTAGCGCGGCCCGTACTGGCCAGGGCCTCGATGTACCAGAAAGTACAAATATTAAAAGCATTTTCCGGCACGCCAAAATCATCTGCCTGACCGTAGCGAAATAGATGGTCCTCACGTTTAAGCTCTGCCTCAATAGCACTAATAGTAGATAAAAAACGTGGATCATCGGCAGCAATAAACCCCAGGCTGTGCATCGTAAGCAAGCTGGCATCGAGATGGTCATTGTCAAAACCTTCTGTAAAGGCACCACGCTCTTCATTCCAGGCAGATTCACATATGACAGCATGCATCTCCCGTGCCTGCCCCTCCCAGTAATCTGCACGATCACTCTCACCGAGTAGTCGGGCAACTTTAACGAGGCGATCTGCAGCAGACCAGCAAATAATTGCAGAATAGGTATGTACCTGTGTGCGCCCGCGATATTCCCACAATCCTGCATCGGGCTTGTCAAATGATTCCACAGCCTTTTGACCAAGTATCTCAAGTTGCCGAAACTGTTCCAGGTCACCACGATGCGTCAGCCGAAAGTCAAAGAAATGTTGCGTGGCTGCAAGTACAACAGCACCATAAGAATCATTCTGAATTTGCTCATAGGCCTGATTGCCAACCCGAACCGGGCCCATCCCCCGATAACCTGACAAACCAGGTACCACACGTTCTGTCAGATCAGCACGCCCGGAAATGGCATACACTGGTTGTAACTGCTCACCAAAGTTCAGTGATACATCATATATATAGCGCAGGTAACCACCCATGGTTTTAGTGACGCCCAGGCGATTAAGTGCCTGCACCACAAAATAGCTGTCACGCAACCAGCAATAGCGATAATCCCAGTTTCGCTCTGAATTAGCCGCTTCCGGAATGGAGGTTGTGGCCGCCGCAATTACTGCGCCTGTATCCTCAAAGGTACACAGCTTCAACGTTATTGCTGCGCGAATAACAGCTTCCTGCCACTCGAAGGGTATAGCCAAACCTCGTACCCATGACTGCCAGTAATCACGGGTCGCTCGAAAGGACTCATGCGCGACGGTCGCAACATCACCGACAATAGATTCATCGGGCCCGAAAATCAGGTGCCCGGTTTCATGCAATGCAAATACGGATTCATCGCGTATAGCGGTTATCGGTATGTTGGTTGTAAGCCGCATGGTGACATCCGGCATTACGTAGCGAATGTGATTACTGCCGTAGGTAATGCCTGGATCGGATTCACCGTAGTCACAGGCCGGGCGCAATCGCACCCGAATACGCGGTGTACCGGCGACGGGCTGCAGTATCCTGGTCAGCATGACCGGATGATAGCTGCGGCCAAAATGTTGATAACGCGGGGCAAAATCCTTAATGCTCACTGCATTACCATGCAAATCATAGAGCGTCGTTTTCAGGATCGCCGTATTAAGTATGTATTCCTGCTCAACGCGCTGCAGATCAATTAATTCAATTTCATAGAGCCCCCTCTCCGGCTCGGCATCATCACTATGCAGCAGCGAACAAAATGCCGGGTTGCTGTCAAATTGCGGCAGGCAACTCCAGACGATACGTCCGTGCTGATTTATCAGCGCATTAATCTGACAATTACCAATCATTCCAAGATTCAGTGAATTCATAGCGTATTCAGATTGCCCCTGTTATCCACGCGTGCACCGCACTTACATCAGCCAAACTATACTGTGCCAGGCTCTGATTGGCTCGCCCCACGCGTATCGAAATGCCGCCTAAATCATTGACTGCCTTGAAACCAGCCTCATCTGTCACATCATCACCGATATAGACGGGTCTTCGGCCAGAAAATGCAGGCTGCTGGTAAAGCCTGGTAACAGCAATACCCTTATCTATATTCCCTAATTTCAGTTCGACTACCATTTTACCCTGAAGCAGCTCATAACCCTCGAGCGTTTCCACCAGGGTTTGCATTTCATCGGTAACGGCTTGCTGGTGCTCTGGCACATCACGAAAATGCAGTGCAGCAGATGCTCGCTTAATTTCCAATAGCGTGCCCGCATATTTTTCACTGAGTTGTTTAAGCTTTATGCATACCTGTGCCGGCAACGGTGTTGCGCAAACTATTCGCCTGTTCTTTCCATAGCGAACTTCTGCACCATGTTCGCCCGCTGCAGCAAAGCTCAGGGGTGCCAGAAGCTTGTCCAGCTCTTCAATTTGGCGCCCTGAAATGATCCCCAGCGCACCCGTCAGCTCACTCTGTCTGGACTGCAACAACGGGATCAGCGCAGCTGGCACGATCACCTCAGCCGGGCGCGGAGCAATTTCGACGAGTGTTCCATCAAAATCAAGGAAAAGCGCATCATTTGCATCAGCATCAGGCAGCATCAATTAACCATAACAAATTAGCACTCTCAGAAAATATTTGCCTGTATGGAGCCCCGGCCCGCATTGAGGCCCTTGGATCTAATGAGGATTATGGACGGTATTAGTATCTTCCGCAGCAACCGCCAAACATGTGCCCAACCCGCTAAAATACAGCCCGTGTAGAGGAGTAAATGATAGTACCGATGATTATTCTTGGCATTCAATTTCTTGGGCTCATAGTAATTTGCTACATCTTTTTTGTTTATGCAACAAGAGACGAGGTCGCCGGGACTATGGGGAAACTGTCGCCCGCCAAGGCTTTGGGGGTAATAATATTTTTAATAGCCTCAATGATTTTTTTTGGCGTCTGGTACATGCGCCTTGGAATTACCCACTCATAAGAACCGCTACCTAAGCTGCAGGACAATATTTGAGCTAAGCAGACTGAATTTCTTGATCACCTGCTTATCCTATCGGGAAATACTGCCACTACGGCTGGCCAGAATTGCAAACCAGAATATCTCTACACAAACTGCAACGATACCAACAGCAGAATATTCAGCTACATTAGCTCTGATTATGATCAAGGGCAAAAGAATAAACGCTAATGCGGTCAAAATGACTGTTGTGTGCGAACATTTTCGATTGGCCAGTAATTGAAGCAGCCGCTTGAGCCGATAGTTGCCTATCGCCCCCCAGATAATAATTGCGATATCAAGTGGGTAAATAGCAATCACCTCTGGCATACAAAATTACAAACTCGGACTGGATCGACCAGCAACTGGGGTAGTATTTTTTCCTGTACTATTGCCACCTTTGCCGAGGGTTCGCTTCTGTTTAGATAAAAAAATCAGCCCGCTGAGAGTGCAGCAACTCAAGTTTTACACTACATTCGCTAATTGACCTTCTTGGTACAGGCTATGCCCTGCCGGAACCCGGCGATACGATCAAAGAGACCGGCAGGCCTCGCTAACCCGGTCCAGGCTGATTATCCAATTGGTTCTTCAAATTCATCATAGGTTATTTTTAGATCAAAGGATCCGTTGCCGTCTGAATCAAACTCAGATTCGACAAGCTTTCCAAAAGCATCATAGCGGCTTTTCTTTATCCTGCGATTCGTAAATGGATCAAATAATTCAATTTCAATAAGTACACCATTTTGATAATTATTGTGGATATCTCTGGTACCGTCGCCGCTTGAATCAATCCTGCCAACAACAGGGTTTCCCTCTATATAACTTGTGGACTGCTCAAATGTCCCATTAAAGTCATTATCAGCCTCCACTTTCTCAATGGTACCGTCTAAACCATATAGCGATCGAAGATCAATATTCCCGTCTCTGTTGCGATCACTTTCAATCTTGCTGATAAAATCTCCCTGCCAATAGTAGGTTTCCTCCAGCTTTCCATCGCCGTTGTAGTCAATTCCTTCGCTTGTTCCTGGAAAGCGAAATAATAGAAACAATGTAGCTGTTGCTATCACCGCGCCTGCCACAAAATAGCTGGCCTTCTGGCGGGTAGTTTCTGCTTGTCTTTTTGGTGCTTCTGCCAACTGAATGGACTCCCACTCCGCAATGATCTTTCTTGCTTCATCAGCATCCTGAGGCATTACGCTCACGCGAATATTGCCGGTCGCCGGCAACCCGCCCATCGCTCCCTGAAGATACTCGCCGTCAATCTGGCCCTTGATCTCAGATTGCTGCAGCAAATGCACAATCATATGTGCTTCGACACCATTTGCTGCTTCATAAATAACAATCATAGATGGAACCTATAGTACTGGTTAAATAGCGTATTAAATAACATTTACCATTGGGTTGACTAAGAGCGCAACACTATTAAGTGCTACGGAAGCATATAGTAGATTTCCACGTGCGCCTTTCGCAAATGCCAGTGCAGCACCGATAAGACCAATTATTGCGACAACTGAAACTAAATCAGCTGCTGGATCAATAATCTCTGTTGGGTATTTTTCAAGCAGTGAGTCTGATGAACCATAAAAACGACCAAAGGCCCAAACAAGCAGCCCTTTAGCTGCAATAGTTGCAAGGCCAAGTCCGAAACAAAATTTTGACAGGGTATTTGCTTGCATTTTCTTGCGCCTCAATCATTGGTTAGCCGAAGGCTGGCCCGTTGACTGTCCCAGCGCTTAATATCAAGTTGTCTTGCCATATTGCCCACAACAGCGGCCATATGAAAGCTGGGCCGATTGCCTGTGGTGGTTATGGCCCCGTGTGATACCTCTCTCTTAGCTTTTTAGCTGGAATTCGTAGTCTGTTCCATTTTCCTCGGTAAAGTCGTCGTAACCTTTGCCTGTCACAGCATCCAGCTCATCTGAAAACCTGTCGATCACTCAATCGGGAGTCTTACAGCACTCATCGTCCGCTGTAATCTGCTTTTCTCTGAGTGAGGATGTCGACGCCCGATCTTGGGGAGAAGCACTGGCGAATGCTAATATTCGCTCGATGAATGGCGCGCCAGAAAATACAGAACACCAGGGACAACAGGAAACTGTATCCGTCGTTATCCCCTGCTACAACTCGAAACGTTTTCTCAATGAGTCGGTCGCATCCATCGTCAACCAGACTGTGCCTGTTGCAGAGATCATTATCGTGGACGACGCCTCCACGGATGATTCTTATGAATTCGCCTGCACTCTGGACGCTCTGTACAAAGATGCCCGGATAACCGTGCACCGCAACTCCGAAAATCTGGGTCCGGGACGCTCGCGGAACATCGGTATTGCCGCGGCTACCGGCGATTATGTCGCATTTCTGGACGCCGATGATGTCTGGATGCCGGACAAACTGGAGCGGCAGTTCAACTTTCTGCGCACCAGTAATGCCGCGGCTGTAATCGCAGAAGTCGTGCTAACCAACGAGGTGCTGTTACCGTTCGGCAAGCAGGATAAATCAGCCTATCAGGGACTTTCTCCCATCGATCTGGCCCGTGCCATATATCTCGGCAAGATAACCATGTCGACCCCGACGCTGGTTTGCCAGCGAGACGTCCTGCTGGCGCATGGCGGCTTCGACGAAGGTTTGCGCCTGCGGGAAGACCATGCACTGCTAATAAGGCTAAGCCTTGATAGCAAACTTGCTGTTTTTGCAGAGACAGTCGTCAAACGCAGGGCCCACGCGGGTAGCTACAGTTCAGGCGTTAGTCCGCTAAAAAAATTCCGTCATGAAATTCGATTTAACCAGCTCTTCAGGAACAAATTTGATTTGACAACGGTAGTACAGGCACGTGAGGATGTATACCGCAACATGATTGCCCATTGTTTTTTAATTGGAGAAAAACGCTGGGCGATGCGGTTTTTGCAACAACTCCGCAAAGTAAACGGCAAGCCAGTTACAAAATATCTGCTTTATTACGTGCTGGCAGTATTACCGAGGGCGACTGCGCGCTTATTATTGAATGTACGGCGCAACCTGAAAAGAAGATTAGGCACGAAAATTATTACTGATACATAAAGTTGATGAATGGCCAGAACTAAAGAAAAAACTATTGTTGCACTAGGCCCTTTACCGCCACCCTATCACGGACAGTCAGTTTCCTTCCGGATGCTGGTAGATGAACTGGAGCAGCGTGAGAACGCTATACCGATCGACATAAAGATTGTGGACAACCCGGATCAGCCCAAGCTGTTCGGCGTGCCACGGCGGGTACTTAGCCTCTTCCGGGTGGCTTTTTCCCTGATTCCAATCTTCTACCGCTACGACTGTCGCGTTTATCTGACAATCTCGCAGTCCGGCCGTGGTTTCGCGCGCGATTACATGATCATAATGCTGGCGCACTGGTTCCGCCATCCCATTGTGGCCCACCTCAAGGGCGGCAACTACGACGGTTTCTATCACAGCCAGAGCACGATTATACGGAGGATGATCCGCAAGATGTTGCGCCGAGTCGAAACGCTGGTCGTGCTCGGCAAACGGCTGATTCCAATGTACAGCTTTGATCCGGGTCTTGAAGATAAGGTTGTCGTCGTTGAGAACGGCCTGTCCTTCGATAAAGAACCAAGCAAGGGCAAGACCTTGCCAAATGGCGAGGTTCGAGTACTGTTTCTCTCCAACCTGATCGAGTCGAAGGGTTATCTCGACTTACTGAATGCCGTCGCACTGTGCAAGAATCACGAGCCGCGGATTCACGTACATTTTGCGGGCCTTTTTCGGGGCAGCGCGGATGACATCATCGTAAAATCCAGCGCGCACGCTCGCGAGATCTTTGACCAGAAGATCAAAGATTTGGGTATCGAAGACCGGACCACCTATCACGGGCTCGTCATTGATCAGGAGAAGAAAGATCTGCTCGAAAACTGCCATATGCTGGCTCTGCCGACCCGCTATATTTATGAAGGGCAGCCGGTCAGTATTATTGAGGCGCTGGCTTTCGGCCTGCCGATTATCGCCACCGATTACCGCGCTATCACGGACATGGTGATCGATAATGAAACCGGCGTGCTCGTGCGGCCGACTGAGGCAAAAGATATAGCGGAAGCGATCCTTTACATCAGCGACCCCTCACGTTATCAGGAAATGAGTCAGGCCTGCCTGGATTTATTTAATGCCAAGTTTACCCGGCTGGCACACCTGGGCCGTCTGATGCCGTATTTAAGCCACAATATCGGCGACTGACCGGTACCTTATCAATATGTTCAACATATTAGTGGCCCCATAACGCCTCAAAAAGGGGCCGGCGGCACGCCGGTCCCAGGCCCAAAGGGTCGCCTGCTTTGACTGGTTATGCGGCAACGGCCTAATTGGTTCGACCCCTGGTTAAATACCGCCCATCTTCAAAGCGTGAGAAGTAATGCATTAGCAGTGGGTGGCTGATGGGTAAAACGAAGGGAGTGTCGAACCCGGAAGCCCTAAAATGCTTTGGGCAAGCGCATGTGCAGCATGCCGTCTGGCATTTTTTGAGCTGTAAAACCGGCCACGGGATTAACTGCCGCCTGGCTGATTAGATGGTTTCGTAAAATTCGTGGCTGTGCTCAGGAAGTATGTGAGGTATCAGTTGGGCGGTAAATTTATGCTTGTCCGCGCGCGAATAGCGCATGCGCTGCTCGGGCGTTTTCCAAATCTCGTGAATCATAAAATGCACACCATCGGGACCAGATATCTCCTGGTTGGCCATCTTGTCCAGCTCTTCCTGGGTATACCCCTGTTTTACCAACTTAAGAAAAAGACCGTCTTTAGCCCTGTAGATCGTTCTGCTCTGAAAACCGTCAGCCTGTTCCAGTTGATTTTGCCGTGACTCAAGCAGCTCTGTCACTGCATCTTCATGCCCTTTCTTCGCGATAATGTTTGATATAAAAGTTGCCATGTTTAATTCTTCTCCTCACCTTGTTCTGACATGTCATTTCAGCTCTAAATTTTCCGAATGACAACCCCTTTTATTGTAGCCTTCCAGGTGTACTGTGCTCATGCCAAAATTACGCCTCTTGGATTTGCCTCAAATGACCCCTTGGGGCCGGAAGCAAACATGGGGATGAGCTGCTGAATCATGCCCTGTAACGCCTTGGGCAGGGGCATGGCGTATGCCACGTCCCGCGAACGAAGTGTGCATCTTGACCCAACGGCTTAGGTAGCGCTGTGATTAGTAAATTCATTAGACCGCCGTGGAGGTACCCAAAACCAACTGCCAACAACCAGGGCGCCAAAAATCGTATAACTGACCGCGAAAGCCCAGGCTGGTGCTTCAAAATATAACAGTGTCTCCAGCCAGTGCGAAATACACGCACCACGATAAGTCACCCCGCCAGCTTGATCACGCAACACCATTTCTAGTGCAGTGAGTGGACAAATTACGCCAAACCAGGATTGAATCACAACGAATCCGATAGCTGCTAGATGGGCTATCCGCAACCAAAAATTTCTAATCCAGGCCCATCGGGCAAATTTGCCAATGAAAACAAGAATCAAACCGATAACCACAAACAGTACGAATGACGCGTGCAACAGTAAAATGATGTCTGCAGCCAATCGAAACATCATGGCTGACTCCATGATCGCCCCCTAACGCCTGCAACAGCGACCGGCCAAAGGCCGGTTCGGTTGCTTGTGCTGGTTATGGGGCCGTATGGGAAAACTCATGGTGTAACCCGCAAACCGTAGTACAAGTGCCCACATTCACGACCATCAAAGTCTGCGATATTGGGCAAATGCCCCCATTTACTGAAGCCAAACTTCTCAAGAATCTGGGCACTCTCTTCATTGATGTCCAGGATAATCGCAAAAAGTGTCTTTATGCCAAGTGTCGGACATTGCCCAATTGCATGGGAGATCAGAAGTGAGCCTACGCCTTTGCCTTGTACATCCCTATCAATGTAGTAGCTTATTTCAGCTGTATGTCGAAGTGCCATTCGCCCGGGACGATACGCGCTCAAACTGCACCACCCTACAACTATGTTTAGATTCACCCCGACAAATACCGGATACTCATCTGCGCTATGCTCTTGTAGCCATAGCTTCCGACTTTCTACTGTTACCGGCGATATATCTGCCGTCGCCGAACCCGACTCAATCGCCTGATTGTAAATTTTGACGATTGCGGAAAGATCGTTTTCAGTTGCCTTACGTACTGTAACTTTCATGATCAAAATAGTTCTAGTAACTGAATCGAGCCCCGTAACGCCCGCAACAGGGGCGTTACGGGGCTCGATTCAGTTACTAGAACTATTCTGATCATGAAAGTTACAGTACGTAAGGCAACTGAAAACGACCTTTCCGCAATCGTCAAAATTTACAATCAGGCGATTGAGTCGGGTTCGGCGACG
>PVMK01183849.1_pt1 | contig 25838 bp, 19 predicted proteins | sample 1853481 | NCBI WGS metagenome assembly PVMK01 (sample SAMN08533507, study PRJNA380276) | Marine sediment metagenome, whole genome shotgun sequencing project.
ATTTAATGCGCTAATGCGGGCACATCATGGACGAATTGTCTAAATCGTTCTCGTGCGTCATATGATTTGAACAGCTGTGCAAGTTCCGCCGCCCGTGCACGATATTTCGGATCTTCAAGTACGGTTGAGATTGCGCGCTTGAAGGCTGCTGGATCAAAGTCTGTCGCACTACAGGCGATGCCTGCGCCGGCACGCTCAAGCGTTGTCATCGTGTAAAATTGATCCACGTTGCTCCAAAGACCGACAACCGGGGCGCCTTCGTTTAGAGCCTGATACACGGTCCCACTTCCACCGTTGCATACGACGACGGACGCAAGATTACACAGTTCGAGTCCCGGAAGGTAGTCGGCTGAATAAACATTCGCACACTTGTCCAGTTGGACTCTGCCCGCAGTGGCAACTACGATCGTGGCGGAGGATTCCTCAAGGCTACGTATGATCGCAGGCAGTTGCCAGGCAGCACCGGACGACCCGAGGGTGATGTAGATGAGCGGGCGGGTAGAATCCCAAGTTTGCCACCAAGCTGGCTTGGAAACAGAGGGGGACCAGAGAATCGGCCCTAAAAAAATGTGATTGCTGGGCAGCGATTCCGCATCGATGAATCCGGGTGGCTCCGAATACAATGTGTAGTCGCCCATGGTCACCAATTGATGAAAGTCTTGTAGGACGCTGAGACCATATCGTTCACGTACACTGTTGAAGATAGCCGTGTTAGTTCTTTCCGCCGCTGGCTTGAAGATGCGCTCGAGTCTACTTTTGATACGCGTGGCGATGGGCCGCGGTGGAAAGCTAGGCATCTCGACTTGCATCCGCGAATACGGACTCCAGTGGAAATTCGTCAAGGCCGCGCTCTCTATGCCGCTGACCTCGGCACTGATCGATAGCGTCATTCGATAGTCCCCGACGACCAACGAGGGTCGAACCTTCCCAAAGAGCTCGAGTTCCTGTTGGATGTAGCTTTCGATGTTATCTTTGTCCCAATCGAACCAACCATAGTTAATGGCACTCACAAAGTTCTCGCTTGGGATACTCCGGATCGGACAGTATTGAATGTGAGGAGCGACCTTCAGAAGTGCTTGGTAGCGAGGGTCACAGGCAAAATAAATATCGAACTTGTTCGGGTCCAAGGATTGAGCCAACACGAGGGGGCGACTGACATGAGCAAGAGTGACACCTTCGCCCACAAACAGGATCGATTTCTTGCCGGTCATGGTTTGTCGCTGAGCTGAGATCTGCCGAAGAGACCGAAAGCCTTCAATTCATCTACCGTCTTCTGGTATTGATCTATACTGCGTTTGTCGTTCGCCCATGAAGCGAATTCACGCATACCCTCTTCGAGTGAGACGGTCGGCTTGTAGTTCAGCTTGTCGAGTGTTTGGGAAAGATCGGCTACACAGGCATGTATGTCTCCAACCCGGAACTCGCCGCAATCTTCGAATAGAGGTGTTACACCCAAGGCACGTGCCAATGAATTTGCCACGTCAAACACCGTAACTTCGGTTCCCGATCCGACATTTAAGGTCGCACCCGGCGACAGGTCTTGGATCAGAGCGCTGACATTAGCTTGCACGATATCAGAAACGTGCACAAAATCGCGCAAGGGTGAGCCGTGTTCATAGATGGAGATGGCCTGACCTTGTTTCAACCGACTGAAGAAAATCGATACGATACCGGTGTATGGATTTATGAGTGATTGGCGCGATCCGTAAACGTTAAAATAGCGCAACGAAACAGTGGGCAACTGGTAGGTATGGGCAGCGATCTGACACAAGTCTTCTTGCGACTTCTTCGTCCATCCGTAGACTGAAATCGGTATCAGGGGGCGCTGTTCACTCGTGAGTACGGATCGCGTTGGTGTAGCACATATAGGGCAGAATACTTCGAAACGATCTCCTTCCATATCGTTTCGGTTTCGAATTGGAGGATAGACGACTCCGCAGTTGGGACAGTGATGAGTACCCTCTCCGTAGACTGCGCGGGACGACGACACGACAATCCGTCTAACGGGGAGTTTGTCCTTAGCGATGATCTCGAGCAAATTTGCAGTCCCAGTGCAATTGACGTCCACGTAGTTCGCAATGTCGTACATACTTTGACCCACCCCGGTCAGGGCGGCAAAGTGATAGACGAACGAGACATCTCTCAATGCTCGGCGCAGCTCGTCAGCATTACGAACATCACCTTGAATGCACTCTATTTCGGAATGAAGATATGATGGAAATGCTCGATCCTCACCATGAATTTGTGGGTCAAGACAGTCGAATATTCGTACACAATATCCGGCGCGAACTAGCGCATCGGCTGTATGAGAACCGATGAAGCCTGCCCCGCCTGTTATTAATACAACCGGCTTGGGTTTGTTGGAACATGTTGGGAGGAGTTGAACTTCCGACTTATTCTTCATCATAATTCAGCTCCCAATTACTGAGCGCTTAGTAGCAGCCCTATTCCGTATCAATTTCTTGATACGTGACTTAAGGCCTTTTTTATCAAGCCAGTTTCCAATTTTTTCGGACAGGAAATTGGTTGCAGATAGTGAGAATGCATAAGCCGTACCTGGCCAGCCGCGAGGAATCAGGTAATAATGCTGCTCCTCCCTTGATGTGTTTGACAGTCTTCGCTTAAATAAACTATCGCCAGAGAGGAAATCAAGGCAGCAAATACCGTTTGATAAAATGTCATCTATAACTTCTGCAAGCAAATAAATACCTGGTTGTAGCTTAGAAAATTCTGGATCGTATCCCATATCATACCCATAAAAAGTATCACCATGATGATATCCAATATTAAAAGCAACTGGAGCTTCGTTAATCCAGAGAACATATGCTCGTAACCAACCACTAGATGCAGCGGTGCGAAGTTGTACGACCTGCTCTGGGTTATTTTCAAATCCAAGATTCAGTAGATGATGTTGGTAAGTTTTATGAGATATTTGTGTCAAAATGGTGATTAGTTCGTCAGCTTGTTCCGGTTCCGTGTAACAAGTAACCTTAACTGTATTCCTGGGCATCGTCTTAAAATTTTTAATTACACGACGCAGATTGTTACGTGCACCTCCACCCAGTTTCTGCAAATAATCTTCAAATTGTGCACCAGCTGGTAGCTTGATTAGGCGTCGCTCATAAGTTGGGCCATGGGGCACCACATGAAAAAGATTAAAAACTGGACTGCCAGTCTCTGTCAGCAGCTCGTGGAGGGCCGAACGTGTTTCGACACCTTCAAAAAATACAACATTATTTTTATCTATTTTTTCTCTGAGGCATTTAACCAGTTCAACTAGAGAAGAATAGTCTTTACAAAGTGGGGCTCCCTTTATCGCATATCTGTGTACGGGGATACTAACTAGAGTGATTTCACCAAAACAGAAATCGAGATTCCCAGGATGAACAAAGAAAGGAGCATAACCACAAGGATGATATTGATCACCTTGTATAAAATATTGAACATATTTGTCTGGGCTATTGATACGACTATTTAGCCAATGTGGGTCCAGTTCAATCGGTATGCTACCAAGTGACGAAAGATTAATGGCGCTACATGGAATGTTAGCTAGGTACCATTGGGCCATAATTTTTATTAGAACTGAACTGTAAGGGGCGATGCTAAAAATACTTTCTATAAATAAACACTAATCACAATATCACAATACTCAAATCGGTAAATAATTTCTGTGATAAAAAACACATAAATGTCGCTACACAATTTAATTGATTACATTCGATGAATTTAAGTCGGAGGGAGACTAAGGAATGGTGGCGATTAGGCGGTTGTCGTTGTAGTGTTCAATGCGTTCTTTTCCAATTAGAGGAAAGCGCACGTAATAAGCTGGCATATGCCAGTCATGCAGCTTGTCCCGTAAGCTAATCGAAGCAATGTCAATTTGGTAGCGAACACTAACTGGTAATATAGAATGCAGGCTTCGAAGTAAGGACTCAAGTGATCTTAAACGTTTTCCTTCATAAGATAAAAAATCTCCGTAAAAAACCTGAAACAATACCACTTGGCATGAAACTAGCAGCTTCAAGCTCAATTTTCTCAGTCGCTACCCCAAATCCGGTCTTAAATTTAACCAATCCAGATTCCGGATTTGGATCATCTGTACCTCCAAGGTTGAGAACTTCTTTTCCTTCCTGGCGAAGAGCACAAGCAATTCCATGAATGAGAAAATGGGCTGCTCCACAATCCATGCCCTTTGGACTGGTACCCTGAGTATGACTGTATCCGGCTTTCTCGGACATCAGAATAAGGTTGGAAGATACTACCTGACTAGCTAACACAGCTTGAAAAATCTCTCCGGCACCAGATTCAATTAATTGTAATAAATCATTTGTCGGCGCTGATGTAGTTACATTTTCCCCGCGATCCTGTCGCCGCTGCATGGAAGCGCTAATTAAGCGCGCATGATCCTTGACTGCTTCCTGATCGCAGGTACGCTGTATTTCTATCCCAGTCTTTCGCGCGCGCTTGATCCTGTAAGCATGACCCTTACTCATTTTCATAAAGACATCAGGGAGTTTTAGATGTAGCGCATATTCCCATCGAGCCTTGTGATTTGTTTCGTGATCCAATCGCGGAATCATGCCACCTTGAGAGCAAAAGCTATTAACTGATAAATCAGAGACACCCTTCTGGCGGCAGAAATTTATTAGCTCTAGCCAGAATGGCTCATCAACTGGAATGTCAGGTATGGAAGGAATTTCCAACGAGCGTCTTAAACGACCGGTCTTCATGAAGGCAGGGAAGCAAACATTTGGTTGAATGTGGTCGCCGTATACAAAAATCCAAGGTGTAAATTCTTGAGTACGTCGATAGGCCATATATTGAGCGGTATAAAAAGGATTCATTGGATTTAATATGGCAATCTCGCTGATTAGAGATTGTGCCTTGTCCGATACTGCTTCAAATATTTTAGTCATTTCATTTTTTTCAAATCTATTTTGTATTTCAACTTTACTTTGGAAGTAGGTGTGCCCAAAATTTAACTACGGTTATTTTGCCTATATACTTAGTTGTTTGAGATTCGTTTAATTAATGTGGCCCAGAGATAATTGGTGTTGTCCAGTTCGACTGTTTCAACTACGGTATTTATCACTCGGGATGGATATAAGAGGGACTCAGGCCGTTAAAATAAGTAGCAGCGTACAATTGCCGATGCAGAACACTAGCTATAGGTGCTAGTCATTGTCTTTATTTCATCAGCGCAGGTTACGCCGCGGTCAGCATGAGACCGCTATGCTGGGCTTGCAGCATCAGAGCGTCAAGAAAATATTTGGTGGCCCAATTGGGATATCCGACTGTCATGTAGGCGCCTGTGATTGGATAAGAGCCAGCTATGGCTCCATCAATACCATCAATCCCGGTGTCGATGCGTTGGATGGCTTTGAGATAATTTACTAGCTTATCCGCCGCCGCTCGGTAGTCTTGGTTTCCTCGCAACTCTGCCAGTCGATACGCAACGATTGCAATCTGCGCGGATCCGGTTGCACAGACCCAGCGAACTGTGGGGCGCCAGTCAGAATCGAAACGGCCTGCTAGATATCCGTTCTCCTCTATATTCTGTAAAATACCTTGCAGGCAGCATTCACTGGCCTCCACGAAGTCGTCGCGACCGGCCGCAATGCCGACTTCAAGAATACCTTGAGCCGTATAACCTATGGTATGCGTCAACGGTCTCTGGTGATCGTCCAGGCAATTCTCGGCGAACCAGCCGTTCTTTTGCCTGAGTTTCAGGGCACCTTCCACCGCCTGAATTGCCCCGTTCGAATAAAGGGTTTTTCCAGTCAACTCGCCCAGACGATGCATTGCCCACGCGCACAAGACGTTGTAGGTTTTGATCGATTTGGCGCTGACGAATGCCCCGTTGGTCCTGAACATACCTTTGTCATTCAGATCGTTTACCAGGAACCTGCCCGCCCGTTCTGCAGCGAGGAAGATCGTGCTATCGTCGCGTTCCTGTAGAATCGAAACAAACCCATCGAGCACCATCCCGGTGTTGAACGCCGCCGGTGTCTGCTTGTCGTGAGTAGTCACCTTGCCGCCCTGAACTGCACCGCTCGACATTTGAATGTTGGCTTCCCACTGAGCCATGCGATAGGCACGGTCCATCAGTTCCGACTGTCCGGTAAGACGCGCAAAAGTGACCAGGCTGGTCATGATGTAGCCGGTGGTTTCGGGATAGGATACCTCCCACCCACTCGCAGGCGAAATCGGAAAATAACCGTAGGAGACACCTCCATCAGGCGTCGCGTTCTGAGCGGCAACTAACCAGCGGACTGCCGCTGCAGCTCGCTTCGCCGTTTCGCCCGAAACGGGAACTACTGCTTTTGGCGAACGGAGTTGATCCTTCAGAACGACGTCGCGAAATGTATGATCGTTGCCCAAGAGAATGTTCTTCCATTGCTGAAGTTCTCGGCTGATATCCCAGTATTTCTGTTTGATCAAGCTCGGCATTACTTTAATCTCCTATTCTGATTTTGATTTAAACTTAGATTTTTCTTAATTCTATCGTTGCTTGTACCACTGCTCCAGCATCATCAATACCCAAACCATGGTACCGTGGTAACCAGCATGTTCGTCCAAATGCTGTTCGAGTAGTTTGTTGATAAAATCAGCACGAATGATGTTACGTGACTTCAAATCACTCAGACTATCTGTTGCCAAGGTTTGTAGAGGTTTGTGATACTGAAGCCACACCCCAAAGGGCAAACCGAATCCGTGTTTTTGTTTAGTGATAATCTCATTCGGTAGGAAACCCCGTAATGCTTCTTTAAAGAAATAGCGCAGCTTTGTCCCCTTAAGTTTGAGTTTTGGTTCAAGCTGCGCCGAGTAAGTAACAACTTCATCGTCAAGAAAGGGGAAAGCTACCTCGACTCCCCGCTAGCTCGCATGACTTGACGACTTTCGGCAAATCGTTGTCGGCAAGAGTAAATTTAAGATCAAGGCTAAGCATGCGGTTGATCAGGCTTAGGGCATGAGTCTGGCAATAGTTTTCATTTATGAGTGCTATCGGTTGTTCTGGGTTAACATCAGCGAGGAATTCTGAGGAAAAAACTTCCTTATGGCCGTATCGACCTAGTAAATTGTAGGTTTCAGTGCGTGCTGGCATCGGTACCGTTGCTTGTTCAATATAACTACGAGCCTTGCATATTACTGGCAAATTAGCGCCACCAGGAATGCCGAAAACTAGTGGTTCGACAATCTGCTTACGCAAAGCTGAGGGAAGATATTCGTAAAGAGAAAATATATATTGTTTCGCATAGCGTACGTTACCACCAAACAATTCGTCCCCGCCATCCCCGCCAAGAAGCTTAGTTACGCCATCGGCTTTGGCTTTACGTGCACAATAAAAAGTAGGTATCGCGGAAGAATTGCCAAAAGGCTGATCGAAGATTGCGGCAATCTGTGGGATTGCCTCCACTATGTCGTCTGGGGTGACGTAGTATTCGTGATGCTCCGTAGAAAAATGCCGTGCCGCAATGCGAGCATATTCCATCTCGTCATAACCTGTCGCTTCGAAGCCGATAGAGTAGGTGCGGGCAGGGCGACCATTTATTTCGCTCAAAATCCCCGCGATGGTTGAGCTATCAGTTCCGCCGCTGAGAAAAGCACCAACTTCCTGGTCTCCCGCAGCTTTACGTACACTGGAACGTAACACTCCAAGAAAGTCTTGCTTTAGTTCTTCAAAGGGTCGTTGCTTTGTTTCCAGAAAATTTATTTCCCAGTACTTGCCAGATTTCGCTTGTCCTTTCTTGCAAATCAAGAATTCGCCAGGTAGAAGGCGTTTTTGCCCTTGATAGATTGAACCTGGGCTCGGTATCATGTGGAAGTAGACATAGTTATATAAACTCTGAGGATCAATCTCGGGTCGTGCCAGTGGATTAGCGATGATCGCATCTGCTGACGTACCAAAGACTATTCCCTCCCCTGAGATCTGGTAGGAAACCGGTTGGGTTCCCATACGGTCTACTGCCAAAATAGCAGTACCAGAATGTTCATCTAGAATGCAAAGAACAAATGTGCCAACTAGACCCGCAAATGCTTTCTCCCCGCTTTCCAACCAGCTTTTTGCAAGCGTACTTGCTATACCGTCAGTATGAGCAAGTTGGGCCAGGTGAGAATCCAAAAATTGAGCCCGTCCCCATAGAGCGACCATGAGCTCTTTGTTTTGGTACAAGTGTGCGTTATCACCATTGGCAGCTACCGCTAGCGCATTGTTTCTCCCAACTAATATCTGAACCTTACTGTCATCAAATCGAACAAGTGGCCTGGTCATTCGTTCAGCAAGCTGCCGATTTTCAGTAGTTATCGAACCATGGCCTATCCAGCCACACAGCCCGCTCACAATATTTCCTTAGTTATCTTACGCATCACCATCCTATTTTTTAATTAACGACTTTTTGAGAAGAATCTTACCAATCTTTACCTGACCAGTTTCCATAGAGAAAATAGGTGAACGCCTTTCCAATAACTAAAGGAAAATTGTTAAATGACCCAGTTTATATATCCTGAAAATTTCGCTCGTGATCGAATGGATGGGTAAAGGCCATCAGGGTGTATTCCATTTGGTTGCCGAATTTTGATTTTTATTAAACTAGTACTTCCACTGGCAGCGGATGATTGAGGAACGCTGTCGGGCTCGCTGTCAAGCCATAAGCACCGGACTGGAACACGACAATCAAATCCCCAATATCAGCCTTGGCCATTTCAATTTCCTCTGCTAATAGATCGAGTGGGGTGCAGAGCGGTCCTACTACCGAGACACTTTCTCTTTCATGACCCACCACTTTATTGCCCACGATCACTGGGTAATTCTTGCGAATCACTTGACCAAAATTACCGGAAGCGGCCAAGTGGTGGTGCAAGCCACCGTCTGTCACCAAAAATACTTTCTTCCTTGATATCTTGCGTTCTAGTACGCGACACACATAAATACCTGCTTCCGCTACGAGATACCGCCCAAGTTCGATTGCAATTTGGGTATCAGCAAGTTTTTGCTTTGTTTCATCTAGCAGACGGTGTAAATTTTTACTCACAGATATCAAATCTAGTGTTTTCTCACCAGGAAAGTAAGGGACACCGAATCCCCCACCAATATTTAGCAAGCGAAGTGGTCCGGGAGCGTGTTCGGCCAAGCGTAAGCCGAGTTGTAAGGTTTTCTCTTGTGATTCCTGGATGGCAACAGCGTTCAGGTTTTGCGAGCCGGTAAATATATGGAATCCTTCAAAATCTAGCCCAAGTTCACCAATCCGGTCTAGCATAGACGGAACGCGCTCTGTATCAACGCCAAACTGCTTTGGTCCTCCACCCATTCTCATGCCAGATGACTTAAGCTCAAAATCCGGGTTGACTCGAACCGCTACTCTTGGACAGATACCAAGACGCTGCCCGAGACTAGCGATGTGCTCCATTTCTTGCTCTGACTCCATGTTTAATGTGATCCCAGCGGAAATAGCGCAGCTTAGTTCGTTATCTCTCTTACCCGGACCGGCAAAACTGATCCGGTTTGGATGTATTGGGGTATCAAGGGCGACCCCCAATTCACCTACTGATGCCACATCTATCCCGTCTACTAGGTTAGCCATATGCTGCACAACCGCAGGCATGGGATTGGCCTTCATGGCATAGTGGATGTGAACTTCAGCAGGCAGGTGCTTGCGTAAAAGAGCAACCCGATCCGTAATCAGTTGTCGGTCATAGGCATAAAACGGGGTTCTACCCACCCGTTGTGCCAATCGGTTGAGTGACATGCCGCCAATCTGGAGGCAGTCTTCACTCAGAGGGAATTGGGTCATGGGCGCATGCTTCGAATGTATGTTTCTCATGTTTTGTCTTTGACAAAAGTGTTTTGTATTTCCTGGGCAAGGAGCTTTCGATCGATCTTGCCATTAGGGTTACGTGGTAGGTTGTCTTCCCGGAGTATAATCTGGCTTGGTAGCATGAAGGCAGGAAGATTGAGTTTGCAAGCTGTCAGTAATTCATTAGTGTCAAGATTTGCACCCCCCCGGGGCGTTGCGATTACGACTATGGCTTGTCCCAGCACGGGATGGGGAATTCCAATAGCAGCAGCTTCCCCCACAAGTCCAGTTGCGTAAATCACTTCTTCCACCTCGGTGGGGCTGACACGGTATCCCGAGGTCTTTATCATCTCATCGCGGCGGCTGATGAAATATAAGAAACCTTCTTCATCCGCGCGTACCGTATCACCCTGACCATACCGCTATTTCTGGAATGGTGAGTCCAGTTTCCCTCTGAGGGAGAGGTCTGAAACGCACTGAAGTTTTTTCCACGTCGTTCCAATATCCCATCGATACCAAAGCCCCTCTATGTACTAATTCTCCTGGTTCACCGGGCGCACAGCGTGAGCCATCTTCTCTTAGCACAAGAACTTCAGCGTTAGGAATGGCCTTACCGATCGAATTCAGTCGTATATCTACCTCCTCTGGAGGTAGAAAGGTCGAGCGGAAAGCCTCGGTGAGACCATACATCAGAAACACTTTAGTCTTGGGAAGTATGTTACGTAGCATGTCTAGCGTAGCTTGAGGCATTGCTCCACCAGAATTTGTAATATATCGCAATGACGTAATTTTTGGCCAATTTAGCTGTGCTAGTTGAATCCACAAAGGAGGCACAGCTGCTAGACCACTGATATTTTCCTTTTGCACTGCATTGATAACATCGAGTGGGAAAAGATGGTTCATCAGGACGCAAGTAGCCCCGGTGTGGAATGCCGTAGTGAGTTGATTAAAACCATAGTCAAAACTTAGAGGTAATACTGATAGAATCCGATCATCAGAACTGTTTTCCAAATACTGAGCAACGCTTTCCGCCCCTGCCACCAGATTCCGGTGGGAAAGGACTACACCCTTTGGTTTACCAGTGCTACCTGAAGTATAGAGGATCGCAGCCATGTCACTATCAATAGTATGATACCCGCTGACAAGGGGGAAGGAAGAGCATACCTGGTTCCAAGGTATGATATTCAGGCCAGGTATATTCGGTAGTTTTTCAGCTGAGTCGAGGACTATCACGGTGTGCAAGTCATGACACCGCGGTAGAATTGTAGCAAGTAAGTTCAGCCTGTCAGCTGAAGTTACCAGAATTCTTACATTACAATCACATAAAATGTAGGCCACCTGTTCCGGTTTGAGAAGAGGGTTGACGGGTACGAATACTCCGCCAGCAGCGGCAGCCCCAAATAGGGCAGTAACTGCTTCATGGCGTTTTTCTAGATAAACGGCTAGTCGTTCACTCCGACAAAGTCCTAAGGAAAGCAGAGCCGAAGCGACGTTCCCGACCTCTCTAGCCACGGTGGCGTAGTCTTTTTTGTGTTCCTGATAGACTAGTGCCTCTGCGTCAGGAGTATGATCTGCAGACTTAAAAATTAGTTTGTGAATAAGATAAGACATATAGAAAGAGCTTGGTTTATAAAAAGATACATTGACAGATAAATAGTGGCACTTTCCTAGTAAAGCTACTCATCTTATTCCATGACGGTTTAATAAGTCATAGATAGTAGGACGGCTGACACCCAGTAGTTCTGCGGCTTTGGCAATATTGCCATCAACTCTCGCCATGGTTCTTATTAAGGCGTTTCGCTCCGCATTTTCACGAATCTTACGCAGGTTAATAGGTTCTATTGGAGTAGTAGGAATTGGTAGTCCAAGATCTTCCACGCTAATTTGAGCCCCATCTGCCATGATGACTGCGCGCCTGATGCAATTTTCCATCTCTCGTATGTTGCCAGGCCATGGATAGTTTTCAATAGCTGTCAAAGCTTCTTGGCTGAAATTTAGCGGGGATAATTTCTCCTGCGCGCTATACTTATTTTTAAAGTGATGTGCCAACAATGCGGCATCACCCAGACGGTCCCGTAGGGGAGGGATCGTGATCACGATTTCACTTAGGCGGTAATATAGGTCTTTACGGAAGTGGTTTGTCTCAATTAGTGTCTGTAGGTTCTGATGTGTTGCGCACACGACGCGCACGTCTACCGGAATCTCTTCACGCCCACCGATTCTTTCAATAACTCTTTCCTGCAAGAAGCGTAGAAGTTTAGCTTGTAGCACAAGAGGCAGGTCACTCACTTCATCAAGGAAAAATGTGCCTCCATTGGCAAGTTCAATTTTGCCCAGAGTTTGTTTTGCAGCCCCGGTATATGCTCCTTTCTCGTAACCAAATAATTCAGTTTCTAAGAGTGTTTCCGGGATGGCAGCGCAATTGATCGCTATGAAGCGCTTATTTTTTCTTACGCCCGACAGGTGGAGGGTTTTCGCTAGTATTTCTTTCCCCGTACCACTGTCACCCAACAGTATTACTGAGGTATTTGAGGAGGACACTTTCTCAACAGTGCGGCAAACTTTGATCATAACGGGATCGCGGGTAATAATTCCAGATATTGGAGAGTCTGCTTGAGTCGAGAGTAGATTGTTGTTTTCCTGTTGTAATGCATGCAGGTAGAATGCTCTTTCTACTATTAAACATAGTATCTCTGGGGCAAAAGGTTTTTGATGATAATCGTAAGCGCCCATAGCGATAGCTTTTACCGCGTGAGAATGATCTTGGTTTCCGGTAAAGACAATCACTTTAGTGTCCGGTGCAAGTGCAAGTATCTCTTGTAGAGTGTTGAGTCCTTCTGAAGCCCCAACTGGATCAGGAGGGAGCCCAAGATCCATAGTGATAACTGCAGGTTGGTACCTCCTAACTTGGGCAATTGCACTTTCTCGGTCTCCTGCTAGCAGTACTTCATAGGCGTCAAAGCTCCAGCGCAATTGCTTCTGTAGACCTAGATCATCTTCAATAATTAACAGAAACTTTTTTTCCTGACTCATTACATTCTCCTACTCTTGAAGCGACTATCTGCAAGTTGTTAACATGTTTATAAAGGGGCAACACTACATGGAAAGTTGTTCCACCTGATAAGCTGCTGACGACTTTCAGTTGCCCTCCGAGTTCACAGATATATTCCCTACTTTCAAATACACCTATACCCATACCCATGCTCACCGATTTGGTAGATTCAAAAGGTATGAAAAGCTTTTCACGAATGAATTCCTCACTCATACCATGCCCGGTATCTATAATTTCAATTATTGCAGAATTTTCCTGCCTCATTAGACAAACCCGTAACTGGTCGTTTCTGGAGCTAGCTTCAATCGCATTCTGAACTAGATTTCCAATCGCCCTTTCTAAACGAAATAGATTGGCAAACACTGTTAGATTGGGATCTATCACTTCAAGTACTGGTCTTGGTTCAGAACTAGATCTACTTTCTACTATCTCTTGTAACAACTGATCAATTAACAACGGAACGGGTTTCTCTATTGAATCTTTTTCACTTAGCTTTTCTAAAAGTCGCTTCATTTTTTGAATCGAGAGAGATACTGTCTCTACCATATCTTTCTGGAATTCCGGATTTCTTTTATGCTTGTTTGTATTGGAAAGTAAAAGTGATAATTGTGAAACCAAATTTTTTAAGTCATGTATCATAAAGGCTGACATACGATTGAAGGATTCAAACTGTCTTGCCACCATGAGTGCATTAGTTGCTTCGTGTTGCGCAAGGTAACTTGATGCCTGGTTGCTAGCAACCTTCAGAAGATCGATCACCTCCCAACTCAAGATTACTTTACTCCTGGGTTTAGCAAGTACTACAAAACCAAAAAAAGTCTGATGCTGAATTAATGGTATCAACAGCCACACATTTGGAATTGATATTAGCCAGTGAGGCAGATCGATTCTTGTGTCTCTTTTTGGGTTTTTACTATATTCCTGTATTTCAATTAGTGGATCTTTACTATCCAGGAATTGGAAAGAGGAACTATGAACAGTGTTAAATGACTCATTAGTGAAGGGCATGTTCCAGTGAGTAACAGGCTCGTAATTGCCAGACTCTTTTTTGATCCATAATGCACCGCCCGGGCTCTCCACTAGTTGGGCTAAGGCCTGGATTATCCGTTCTTCCAATCTGAGTTCACCCTCTGATAGGGTACCTGTAAAGCGTAACCATTCTTCTCGATAGTCATAGTTATAACTGAAAAAATGTTTACTGATATTTATCTTAAGCCAGGAACGTATAGTTCCGGAGAACAACACACCAAAAAAGAGAATTAGCGCACCAAAAAAGAAAGCCAATTGCAAAACCGTTCCCCAATCTCCTCCAGAAAAACGAAGGTAATAGCCAGCAGCTACCATAACGAGTAAATAAATAGCGATGCAAAATAAAGCCACAAAGTAGAATAAAATACGACGTGACGCTACAATTCCTAATGACCATTCAGGATTACGTGCGGCTGAAACTGCGACCAGAGGTACAGTTATGGCGTTTACTATTCCTCTTGCAGTCCAGATCTCTGGATTTACATATCCGAAAAGTAGAGCATCACTGTATAGGTAGAAATCGTATGCGAAAGCTCCACCTATGCCCAAGCAGAGGAATTTTATTCCCCAGCGTTGTTTTGCTGGAGTGTTCCTGTAGAGTTGCTCAACTAGGATCATGCCAACGATTGCCATTGCTACGCTGACGAGAATACTGGTCTTAAAGTTAAACGGCTCAGAAAAGGAGGCGTCCAGTTCGCTATGGGAGTAGAGAGAGATAAGAGAAAAGGCAAGGTAAAGTGCCATACCAAATACTACGATTGGTCTGATCCCTTGAGGCGACGAGGAGTCTTTTTTCCGAAAAAGTCCTAGCAATATTACCAGGAATGTTGTCCAACCTGCATTTCTAAGAATCTCCAGGAAGTCTGTAAAAAGCGAAATTTGTTGTTCCTGGGCAGTAGCTTGATAAGCTAGTGTTGCGGCCCAAAGTGCGGATAACAGGCAGGCGATAGTTAATGCCGTCCCATGCAGATGTCCTCGCCAGCTAGTTATCAAAAGAATGGCCAGGAAGAGATATGCTGCCGCTGCCGTTGCATAGCTAACTGTCGCAACACTTGTTAACATAATATATGGTTACATTCTGAGTTCATCTTCCTCCCTTGCCCGATATAACAACTTCAATTGTATCTATAATAATGATGATATCGAGGAACAGACTATGGTTCTTCACATAGTACAGATCGTACTGAAGTTTCTCGATAGCATCTTTCACAGAGGCACCGTATCTGTAGCGTACTTGAGCCCATCCGGTTATTCCTGGTTTGATACTATGTCTTGCGTTGTAATAGGGAATTTCGGCACAGAGATGTTCCACAAAATAGGGTCTCTCAGGGCGAGGGCCGACAAAACTCATTTCTCCTTTTAATACATTTAATATTTGTGGAAGCTCGTCAATTCTCAATTTTCTGATAATATTGCCCACTCTGGTTATTCGAGGGTCATTTGTTACTGCCCATTGTGGTTTCCCACCCCCTTCTGCATCATCCTTCATACTCCGAAACTTGATGACCATAAATGTTTTCCCTCCTCTACCTACCCTTTCCTGCAGATAAAATATAGGGGGACCAGTTTCTATAAGGATACAAAGAGCAGCAACTAGCATGATAGGTAGTGTGACTGTCAGGAGAATTACACTTGCAGCTAGATCAAAGGAGCGCTTAATTACTGATCTTAGCGAACTTTGATCAAACCCATCACCAAAAACCAACCAACTCGGGTAGAGGGAGCTTACCCGGAGCTGACCTTTCTCACGTTCAAAGAAATCTGCTTCATCAGTCACCTTAATTCCATGAAGTTTGCATTCCAGTAACTCCTGTATGGGGAAATTATTGTTTCGTCTATTCTGAATTGCGACAATAATCTCGTTTGCGTTGAATCGTTTGGCTATAGATATCAGAGACTCCGACTCCATCTTCGGCTGTATTTTTGAGGGTGCAACACGGTGTTCTTCACCAGGTAACGGGATAAAACAAACTAACTTCAGCAGCTCCTTTTGATCAGGGTTAATTTTAAGCAGATCTACGCATTCCTGGGCTTTTGCACCTGTACCCAGTACTACGGCCCGAGTTTCCAAAATTTCTAGATTTAGCCACCTGAGAAGGGCGCAGCGCGTAACAAGGATCCCAGGTAGTGCAAGAAACATTACTATTCCCAATATGCCACGACCAAAATACAGATCGGGAAGTATATAAAAAACTAAGGTCATAAGGCCGAAACCCAGTATCAAGGAGGGCATGAGGCGAATTAAGATGGCCTCGATATTTGGCCTGGTTTCCAGTTGGTACATTCCGATTGAAGCCATGCTCAGTACCATGATAAGAGTAAAGGTGCTGGCATCTGGCAAAAAGCGTGAGAAAGTTTCATATGAAACTGAAGTTTCATCTGGAAAACGAAGAAATGTCCCTACATAAAACATGGCCATCAGAACGAGTACTTCCGTGGCGATGAGTAGGATCACAGTGCTAGAGATGTAGTGATTATAAATACGAAGCATTACTAGCCTTTCTAATAGCTACAGGCGAAAAGGTATTTAACATATCTTGTTCCTTTTTATTTTTGCCTTCGAACACCGAATACAATCTTCACGTCCCATACCACACGTAAATACATATCAGCTCTGCTAACTTGAGAGTCATCAACCTAAGATATATATCATGACCAAAATATATTCTCTGTTAAGAATTCACTCTTTCCACGAAACGGATATTCGCTATTCGTTACCCATAAAAAGTAGTAATTTCAATGCTATATATACTATTACGGCATTTTTTAGTGTAAAAACTCAAAATTTTGCAATTATTCAGTAAGAAATCCTTTTTGTCATCATTTGGCGTCGAGAATATACAATGGTAAACCAGTGCTAAAAGCACAAGTTTCTATATGTTGTTGGAAAATTGAGATTGAAGGCGTATGTAAAAAGAAGCTTACGGGCAGCTGCATAATTAATCAGGTTTATATCCTGGATATGTTGCGAGCTTCTTGGATTTCTTGGAAAAGATATATTCCTATATATCAGGGAAGGAAAAAGAATTGGAATTAATTCTTGCTCGGCTGATTAAGATTAATTCAATTCATAGTTTATAAATAGCAAGTAAATATTGTTACTTTGTGGGTCTGGTTCTCTCGATCTGAAAGTTTTATATTGCTAAGGGTACGGTAGAATTAAGACGTTAGATTCCAAACCGCATCATTTTTTTTATTTTCGATTTAAGCCCTAGCTGTTCCAGCCTATCACCAGTTGACTTGCTGATATAATCCATAACTATCTGACTATACAGCAAGAATTTATTTCGCAGGTTGTTACGTAAGAAAAAAACATTCGCGCAGTAGATACTGTGAGTGGCAAATAGTTTTTTATGTTCTGACTGCCCTTCAGTAAAGTCAAAAAAACGGAAACAACGCTCCTCGAATAAGTGCTCCAAGGCAAACCACTGCAGAATCGTGCCTACCGAAAAGTTCATGTAGCTAGGATCATATCCAAGAAAGGCATAGGATAGTACGCCATTATTAACTGGGCAATAGAGATATGAGATGGGTTGTGTCTGGTGAAAAAGAATGAATCCTCGTACATGTCCCTGCTGGGCAAGCTGTTCCATTTCATGAAGAAATTCATCCGAATCGGGCAGGCCTGCATCAAGCAGTTTTTCCTGGTAGGTTATTTTCGAAACAGTTCTGGCGCATTCAAAGAATTCAGACATTTCCTCAACTGACTTGTATATTTTCCATGAGATACTACCGTCACAATATTCTGTATATTTTTTGATTTTACGCTTGAGAGTTGATCGTGTCTTGGAGGAGAACTTATTTTTGTATTCTGCAAATGATTGCTGCATATCTATGTAATAGCGTAAGTACTGGGACGATATATAGGAGATGTAATCTTGCTGCTTTTGAAGTACTGGTTGCTCATCGATGACGCGCATAGATCGCACCAAGAAGCCTTGGCTATTGCCATGAAGAGAGTCGGATGGCGGTGTCGGCTTTGTTATCGGGGGGGTGTCATCATCGAGTCCTACTTCTCGTACTTGCAACCATAGTTTATACGTAAGCAATGTCATATCACCAAGCTTTAATTTAAGGGGTACTTGGTGATAATGCCAGTTTTTATTCAACGATATTTCCTCCGTATACCTTGTTCTAGCATTCTAAGTCCTGTTTTCCAAATCGGTGAAGTAAGCGGGTTGGACTGCGAAAAAATCGGTGGGGGGGTCAACCCATGGAAACCTCGTACACGAAAGCAATCCCGATGGCGATCTAGAAATAAGCAGAGTTTGTTAAAGCGATCCACTACAATATCATCTGGTCTGTCCATTGCTTGATTCAGGAGCTCGAAACCGTGAGAGAGGATTACAAACGCATTACGCTTCAACTCCAGCGCTTGCCATAGTAGGCCTTCCATCTCCTGATAGGAACAAGCGGTTATCTGTGCGTGACGTAATGAGCGGGTTCCATCTTGAAAAACAGTCATGGGATATTCGTATACTTCCTCGTACTTAAATGGTTCTACAAGCAAAGTTCCTGGACTGATTCCGCTATCTGGCCCATAAATACTAGCGTTATAGCTGCTGTCGAAAGCGATATGATTTGTAGAGAGTGCTCGAAGCGTTTCACTATTAAAGCCAAAGTTTCCAGCGCGAAAGGCGTTTACACTTTTTCCACCAGCTAATTCAATCAACTTTGCACCTTCTTGGATTAGGATCGTTTGTTCTTCTAAAGAAAAATAGCGCAGGTGTTGTTTTTTACCAGCAATGTTGTCGAGTAGGGGTTTTTTAGATTCGTCAATCCATTCGGTATGTAGATGAAGCTGTATTTCATGATCTTTTTCTCGAATTAGACTAAGAATTTCTGTTAATGAATTCAGCCCAAATCGGGTTGAAAAGAGCGGTTCGACAAAGAATATTCCGGTTAGACCATGTTCCTGCAATTTACACAATTGATACGGCAAACCATAGTTACCTCTAGAAGTAGGGCCATATATATATTGTTTAAATGCATTCGGGAATTTGGTGTCCAAGTCATTCCAACCATCACACCACACCTCTACATCAACAGTAAGGAATACATCTAGCATCTAATTATTGTATTAAAGATTTTTTTAGAATGAAACAATAGATACAAATTATCAAATTCAAGACCGCATTATTCTTTTTACCTTTGACTTAAGTCCTGGTTGATCTAGTATATCTCCAGCCAATTTGCTGAGATAGTTGACAGTTCTTTGACTGAGTACCTTGAATTTATTGCAGTAGGTCGGTTAAAGAATTTCTTCATAGTAACCTCACTAATTAATAAATACGACATATAAAATGCGATGCTACAAACGCGCTCCCTGAGTAAGCACTAATCACACTAACCGAATCGGTAAATAGTCTCTGTGATAAAAACACATAAATACCGCTACACGTCTTAGTTGATTACACTCTAATGAATCTGAGGTTGTCGAGTTTAATCTACACAACACTCATATTTATTATATTTCTTCGTTAATGATCGGCTGGTATTGTAAATTTGCTACGCTCAATTTTATTGAAAATTCGTACTTATTCGTATCAGTTAAAATTGTGATTTTTTTCACAGAATACTAATCTCAATAGGATTACCCTCTATCACTAAATTTCGTATGTTAATGGTACAATTGTGTTGATGATTTTAATGCAATTTTACTGACGTTTTTTTCAAGAAAACTTGAATCCATTGATAAGGGTGCTATGAACAAGGAAAAACTACGGCTGGCCATCATTGGCGCCGGAATGATCTCGTGGGAGTCCCATCTGCCCGCAGCCCTCGGTTCGCCGCGTGTGGAAGTAACCGCGATCATCGACCCCATGGTCGAGCGCGCCGACAGCATGGCGCGCGAGTACGGCATCGAGGTGAGCACCGCAAAAGACATCAGCGAGGTACTCGACCAGGTCGATGCTGTGGTGATCGCGACTCCGAACGATAGTCACGCGGCCATTTCCATTACCAGCCTGTCAAAGGGCAAGGCCGTGTTGATCGAGAAACCACTGGCGATGTCTCCCGGGGAAGGCGAGGCCATCAAGGCCGCCGCGGAAAAATCCGGCGCCGTGCTGGCTGTGGGTTATTGCACGCGTTTTCGTAACAACATCATCTACCTGAAAAAGCTGCTGGACCGCGGTCATTTCGGCAAGGTGCGTCGCTTTGTCACCCGTTTCGGTTCGCCGGGTGGCTGGTCACCAATGTCCGGCTACATCCTGACCAAGGATTCCGCCGGCGGCGGTGTCCTGGTCGTGACCGGCACCCATTTCATTGACCGTATGCTGCATTTCTGGGGCATGCCTGACAAGGTCTCCATGCTGGCCGACGGCAAGGGCGGACCCGAGGCCAACTGCCACTGTACCTTTGAATATGATTCAGGCCTGCGTGGTGGCGCGATCTTCTCCAAGACCACCGCCCTGCCTGGAGGCACTGTGATTGACACCGAATCAGGTTTCATCATGATCGGTGAATTCGACGATTCCGACATCATTTTCCGTCCGCACAATGCGCCGGACATGGAAGAGGTGATCAACCAGAAAGGCAAGACGCCCTACCCGGCAGATGCCGACTCCTTCAGCATGCAGATGGATGACTTTGTCTCCGCCTGCCTGGACGGACATGATCCCATGGTGGGCTGTGAAGAGGCCTTGCAGTCGTTGCGCCTGATCGAACGACTCTATGCCTGCACAGAGCCCCTGCCGGAAGACTGGTTTGCACAGGAGGCCTCGGCATGAGCAAGGTAGCAATATTCGGCGCATCCGGTTTTGTCGGTGCAGCCTTAGCAGAGCGCATGCTGGAAAAGGGCGAGCACGAGATCGTGCCGGTCATCCACACCCCGGGCAATGCCTGGCGCCTGTCGCGCCACAACATGGACCTGTACCAGGTCGACCTGCTGTCGGGCCAGGGCATGGACGAGGCGCTAAAAGGTGTCGACTACGTCATCAACTGCACCCGCGGCGGGAACGACGTCATGCTGCAGGGTCTGGGCAAGTTGCTCAAGGCCAGCAAACAGCACAAGGTAAAACGCTTGGTGCATCTGAGCAGCGTCATGGTCTTCGGTGATCCGCCATTGGCCCCGACCGAGGACAGCCCGATCATCGAACAGCCGGTCGAGACCTACGGCAGTGTAAAACTGAAGCAGGACGAGATGGTCATCAACGCAGCAAAAAATGGCCTGGGTGCGTCCATTCTGGTTCCGCCGAACATCATCGGTACGTATTCCGATTACCTGCTGGGACTGCTCGGTACTGTCAATGCCGGTCAGTTTGCGCTGATGGACAATGGTGAGGCGCCGAACAACATGGTCGATGTACAGAACCTTTGCCAGGCCATCGAACTAGCGATGACTGAAGGTCGCGACGATGCCAGTCGCTACTTCATCACCGATGATGAAGATACCACCTGGAGCGACGTGATCGGCGATCTGCAGGACGTGCAGGTCACCGACGCCGAGGTGATGTTGATTAGCCGCAGTGAACTGAAGCGGGCAGTCATCGAACCGCCGGCGCCCAAGGGCTCGATCGGTCTCAGCATGAAACATCTGGTCTCCAGCCATATCCGCGAGGCCCTGCGCAAAGACCTGCTGTGGGAGAAATTCGACCACACGATGCGCGGCCTGGTCGCGAAGATGGGCAGCAAGATGGAAGACACTTTGCGCCTGTCGATAGAGGGTGCGATCCCGGTCAACAAACGCAAAGAGGGACTGGAATTCCACACACGCCTGTGCGGACAACAGCTTCGCGACGGTCGTCATTCCATCGCCAAGGCGCGCAGTGAACTGGGTTATTCCCCGGAAGTCAGCTACCGTCAGAGCATGGACAACTTCAAGACCTGGTATCGACGCTTGCATGCGCTGGACGGCGAATTCGCCGACATGTTGCGCCAACTCTATAGCTAATTTGCAAAAGCTTGCCCTGCTGGCCCGACACCGGTACTACGATCTTCTTCCACCATTAACCAGTTCCAGATTTTTCTTGAGTAGATGTAGCTGCTATGAGTGGAGCACATTACGTATAAACGATTCGAACATCAGTAATGTCCACAAAGCAGCACTATAGTCACGTCTTCCAGACTGATGTTGGTCAAGCATCTCTCTCAGGAAGGCTTGATTGAAGATTCCCGTTTCAGCTAATACCGGACTCAATAAAGCCTCACGTACTCTCAGGCGTAATGGTCCGCGAAACCAACTTGCCAGTGGCACTGAAAATCCCATTTTATCTCGATAAAGGATGTCATCAGGGAGATAACCTTCCAGGGCTTTTTTAAAGATATATTTTCCCTCATGGCCATGTAGTTTTAGGGATGGTTGAATTCCAGATATCCATTCAACTAGCTTGTGATCGAGCAACGGCACACGTACCTCTAAAGAATGCGCCATACTAGCTCGATCAACCTTGGTAAGTATATCGCCGACAAGGTAGGTCTTCATGTCTAAGTATTGCACTTGGGACAGAGGATCTTGAGTAGGACATTTACTAGCGTGGGTTGCGTAAGACCTCTACTGCTTGGTATTCTTGCAGGCTACGTTTAAAGGAACTATTGAATAGGCGTTGGCGCATTTTGTCTCCCATGATAGAAACGCTATGAAAATAGCCTTCCACTGAATCACGAGCAAGCGATTCAAAGGTTGATTTTGCGCGCAAGAACTTAGGAGCCCAGTCAGCCTTTGGGTAGAGGTTTCCTAATAGTCCGAATAGAGGCTTTCGGAGTCCCGGGGTCAGCACGGACCTCATACGTTCTTCGTATAGGTGCCAGCGATAGCGGCGGTAACCTGCTAGGTTCTCGTCGCCACCATCTCCAGATAATGCAACGGTTACACGCTTTCTTGCGAGTTCACACACTCGGTAGGTAGGCATGGCTGAACTGTCTGCGAATGGTTCGTCGTAAAGAGAGGCTAGCTTGTCAATAAGGTCGAAATCATCTTGATCTACCTGCTCTACATGGTGCTGAGTATGATAGCGATCAGCCACTTTTTGCGCGTGTTGTGACTCGTTGAAAGCAGGGTCACCAAAGGAGATGGAACATGTATTAACAGAATCCTTCATGAGACCAGCCATCATTGCTACCACTGCGCTAGAATCAACCCCACCTGATAGAAAAGCACCCAAGGGTACTTCGGCCTTAAGGCGGATCTTAACAGCTTCTCGCAGGCGAATAATCAACTCTTCTTGTGCTTCTTGCGTGCTGATGGGGCAGTGAGGGGAGAACGGTACGTCCCAATACTGACGTGGCTGTGCAAAGCTTTGACCACTGTGAAGTGTCAGGCTATGACCGGGTGAGAGTTTGAATGCTTGTTTAAATATCGTTTTTGGTTCAGGTACATAGCCAAAAGAAAAGTATTCTTCGATGGCATGGGGATTCATTTCACGTGAAAAAGCAGAATGAGCAAGCAGACCTTTAAGTTCAGAAGCAAAAATAAATGTGCCGTCTTCAAGGGATGCATAGTAAAGAGGTTTGATTCCAAGACGGTCACGGGCTAAAAATAAGGTTTCTCGGTTACGATCCCACAAACCAAAGGCAAACATGCCACGAAAATGATCCACGCAACCCTCTTCCCATTCTTCCCAGGCATGCACAATGACCTCGGTATCGGAATGCGTGCGGAAGCTATGACCAAGTTTGGTAAGTTCTTCTGCAAGTTCCTGAAAATTATAGATCTCACCGTTAAAAACCACGACTACGCTGCCATCTTCGTTGAAAAGTGGTTGTTGTCCGTCAGAGACATCGATAATAGAAAGACGGCGATGACCAAGACCTAAGCCAGGCTCGGTATACAACTCTCCTTCATCTGGCCCACGGTGGAACAAAGTTTGATTCATACGCCCGAGCAGTTTCCTGTCAATTTCACTTTTTCCACGAGTATCAAACAAACCGACGATTCCACACATACTTATTTCCTCATTTAGCTGGTAATTTTTGAGCGCAAGACCTTGTCGTAGACCTCGAGATAGCCATTGGTCATTGCTTCCATGCTGAATCTAGACTCAATTTGTTTCCGGGCTGCTTTACCGTGACTATCAAGCAGCTCAGGGCTTCTATAATATACAGATATCGCCTCTGCCATCGTTTCAAGTGCGCCCGGGGGAACAAGTTTTCCCGTACATCCTTCTTTCACTAGTTCTATATTTCCTCCGACTTTGGTCGCTACTACAGGTAGGCCACTGGACATTGCCTCCAAAATAGTATTAGAGATTCCTTCTCCAAGAGAGGGAAGCACAAATAGATCCATAGCTCGCATTAATTCAGGAATGTCGGCACGTTCTCCGGGAAGCCAAGCAAGGGTTTCAGCTCCTGCTTCACGCAACATTTCAATGCACTCACTTCGCGAGTCTCCTTCTCCGACGATCAGAAGTCGTAAACGGTTACGGAGAGCGGGCTCTTTTTTCAGCAGTATCAGAAAAACTTGAACCAAGCTTGGATAGTCTTTCACGGCCGCCATTCTTCCAACGCTACCTATGACAAAAGCTTTTTCCGTAAAGAATCCTTGCGGCCCAATATGATTAGCAAGTTTTCCTCTACGTGGGCGAAAGCAAAGACTATCAACGCCGTTATAGATCTGGTTAATACGATTTGGAGTTGCGCCTATTGTGTTGATCAACCAGTATTCAAGATCCTTGCTAACAGCAATGAAGTGACCAATGACAGGGCGGATTGTTTTGCGTAATAGGTTGTATTTTCGGTTCTTCCCATGCAGATCAAGTATGTCTCGACCATGTTCTCCATGTATTCGTGCCCGAATCCGTGCTGCAGTAGCAATTACTTGCCCCTCAATAGTTGCGAGGTTCCGAGTGTGCACTATGTCCGGCTTAAGTTGCCTCAGCGTCTTGAAAAGGTTTACGTAAAGACTGAGATCTCGTCCTTCGCGCTTATCTAATGCCATAATTTTTACATTTTCTCTGGTTATACGCTTACTAAAATCAGAATAACCTTTTAGACATACGATGGCATGCCGGTAGCGTTCTGGGGGGATATGATTGATTAAATTGACCAGGCCATTCTCTAAACCGCCAACACCTAGATGATGGATCACATGAGCAATGAGAGGAGGTTGTTTAATACTTTCCGAGGATCTTATCGGATTTTGTACACGGTTATCGACTCCTTGCATCGTGGAGCCCCTTTATTATTGTTGGCATCATATCTCTAGAAAACCTTGGAACATTTGGAACAGCTTCATCTGATTTTGCTTTGTAAGGAGCAGAGATGATGAGTCCCTCCCATCGTCATTACCACCTAAGAGTTTAATTTTGGTTAGAGTGAGTTGAGTAGTTTTTATCAAGTTTCTATCATCCAAGGTTACGGCAAGCATATTTCTAGATTCCCTGTAAAGTCTGCATAATCATGCCACTTTGTTTCCTGATGAAATAAATTGATTCTGCAAATTATCCAGGCAGTTCTTATCTGTATTATTTGTCTGTTCCTGGAGAAATAATGTATCGAGCCGATCTAGGATCTTTTCCCAGTCGTAATCTTCCAGAATACGGGTTCTTGCAGCATGACCCATCGTCACATTTGGTCCGTCTTTGATCTGAGCAATGACACGATCGGCAAAATCTTGTTCGTCGTTTTCCACGAACAGTTCTTGACCGTGAACAGCACATATACCCTCTGCTGCTTGGGGGGATACGATTACGGTTTTCTCCATGGCCATCGCTTCCAGTACTTTGTTTTGTATCCCACGGGCGATGCGTAGTGGCACCACTACTAAGGACGCATGGGCAATGTAAGGTCTGATGTCTTTAACTGAACCAGTTACAGTAATGCCGGGTGAGGCGGCTAGTGCCATGACCCTAGCAGTCGGACGGCTACCGACAATATAAAATTCAACTGAAGGAAGTTGGGCGCGAATTGAGGGAAAGATGTTGTGGGCAAACCACTCCACGGAGTCGACGTTGGCCCAGTAATTCATGGCTCCAGTGAAGACCAATGTATTTATGTTACTTAAGTAAGGGTTGGAGTAGACATTTTGC
>PVMK01189381.1_pt3 | contig 25832 bp, 17 predicted proteins | sample 1853481 | NCBI WGS metagenome assembly PVMK01 (sample SAMN08533507, study PRJNA380276) | Marine sediment metagenome, whole genome shotgun sequencing project.
AACAATAGCTATAGATCATACACTAGACCTTCTAATAGAACTACACCAACAACCGGGTCATCTACACAAACAAGATTAACAGAATTGGATGCTAATTCTAATGATTTATTAAGAGCATTTTTTCCAAACACATTTACAAACGAAGATTTTAATAATTTAACACCTGTAGTTGTAAGACCTTCAGCAAGTCAAATAGAAAGAGTATCTGAAACAATTCCATTATCGATAGCAAACTCTTCTAATGATAATATGTGTCCTATTACACAGAGAGAATTTATAGAATCTGATATAATAATTAGATTAAGAGGTTGTGGTCATTGTTTTTTACAACAAGCCATAAATAGTTGGTTTACACGTAGTGTATTATGTCCTGTTTGTAGATATGATATTAGAAATTATACACCTATAAATGACATATCTAATAATCAACAAGATGATGTTCAAGATGAGGATGATGTTCAAGAAGATGATGATGTTCAAGAAGATGATGATATTCAAGAAGATGATGATATTCAAGAAGATGATGATATTCAAGATGAATCTAGTGAAGAACAAAGTTCTGCTACTACTTCAGAATCTCCAGCAATGAATGAATTAATTAATGTAATAAGTTCTCAATTGTCACAGACATTAAGTAATCAATTATCATCTGTTTCAGATTTGTCTCTTAATAACTTAGATAATAGAGGATTAAATTTAGAATATTCTTTTGAAACACCAGCAGGTGGATTCACAATATCATCTGCCTCTGCGTCCAGTATAGGTGAAATGTTAAGAAATTTCAATCAACCTCCAAATCGCCAACAATAATTTAAATGTATTTAAAGTTATTGTTAATAATATTATATGATTGATAAGGTAGCTATATATAATTTCTTAACTTCGATAAAACCACTAATATTATTTTATTCAGGATGGATATTTTTACATTATATTTGTTCACAACTATATGTTTATTATTGTGTTCCTAACACATGGTATGGTATATTTATTTCTCCATTTATGACAATGGCTCCACATTGTACTGCTTTCAGATGGGTAATATACGAAGCAGGAAATATCCTTTATACTATGTGGATTGGTATAGGAACATGGACCGTTAGTAATTTATTAACATTTAAATCATAAACAATATATATATAAAATTATTATATTTTATATATATTAATGAGTAAGATACTAGTGACTTTAGGATTATATATTTTAAATAATTCACTACATAAAAGTAATGTAATAAAGTCGTCAATATTTTCTACACAATTTCCCAAACTATTAGAAGATGATTTAGATTATAAGGGTGGTTATAATGAGGTAGAGTTTAATCATCCAGATGATTCAGTAGAGAGATTATATAAAATAAATGAAATGTTTAATAAAAAAAATTATTATTATTATTAGAATCTAATAGTGTTTCTCAAAATGAAAAATTGGAGTTAATTAAAAGAGATATAAATCCACCATCGTATGTTCCATCTATAATATCAGGAGGATTAATGGATGATTGGGAGTTTGATTTACATAAAGAATGAAGTAATATTTTTCATATTATTTTTTCTATTGTCAGTTTCTCGGAGATATTTATCGAATAATAATATTTTCACTTCTTTATTTTTGAGGTCATTAATCTTGTCTTCAAGTTTATCTGGGTCATCATATGTATTTCTAAGTGTAGCTATTTTCATTTCAAAATTTTTTTTCTTTCTTTTAAAAGAATCCATCTTTTCTAATACTAATGCAAATACTTGTTGAACTGGTTTCATAATTTGATTGGTTATGTAAAACGCATAGTTTGGTCTAATTTTATTTTCAATAATATATTCAGGATGTTCAATTTTTTCACCTTGAAGTGCGTTTTTATTTTTAGTTTCAATATAAACAAATGGAATTCTATCACCACTACTTGGTTTATTACCAGGATCTCTTTTACCTATTCTATCAGCCAATACTTTATGCGCAATCTGTTGTGGATTTTTATAGTTTGAACGCAATGACTTGGTAATAATTAGCTTATCCATAGGATATTTTTCTTCAATTATATTTTGTAAACATGATTGTAGAAAATCCATTGCTTTTTGAATATTTTGCTCTTTCATCAAAATATCAATAACACCACCATATACATCCTTTACAATTGGAGCATTATCTCTTCTTTTCAAGACAATACCCATTTCATTTCTTTTACATTTATTTGGATCTAATTCATACTTCATTCCAACATATCTTTTTTTCGATAATAGACAGAATGGCATAAATGTTTTTTCATATTCTAAATCATGTGGTTTCTTTAAGAACTTACTAGCCATTTCGCCAGCTTCTTGAGCTAATTGAATTGTTATGTCTAATGCTTTATGTCCTCTAATATCTTCACCTTCCAATGTTTTCAAATTAAATGTGAAGAATACTGAATCTGTATCCCCATATACATACTCCGCATTAGAATGAACCTTACCATATTTAGTATCTACTATTAAATCTCCATATGTTTCTTCTATCACTCTTTTACCATAAGTTAATAGTTTTCTTCCAGTTGCTGTGGTAGAAGCGGCAACATCTTTTTCATAAAATGTGCTTGTTTTAGCACCACATTGTCCATATAAAGAATTGGCTGTTAATTTATAACTAAGTTGTCGTTTATCTAAAATATTTTTCATAAATTCATCATTTTGTTGCGGAATCAACTTTCTTGTTGCTTTTCTAGATGCTAGTAATTCTTCCAAGATTGAAGGCATAATAGCTTTACCTTCAGGGAATTGAGCAAATCTACAAACCTTTGTTCCGCTATGAATTTTTTCGGATTTTCCTCGACTATTATTAACCCATTTAAATGTGTCATATTTAACATTGACATACTCATAAGTAGATAAATTATCATATTTAAAGTTTCCATCATCATCCTTTTCACCAGTTTCATTTATTTGCTCCCCCTCTAAATTGTATTCTTTAGTCCAAACCTTACTATCATGTGATAGATTTTCACTAATCATTGACGATGGATACAGAGAACTATAATCAACACATGCTACTGGATTATCAAGATACAAATCACATTTAGGAGGTAGAACAATAGCTCCTTCATAACCATCATCAAATAACGGTTTTTCCATTACTGGCATAAGTGTCTTCTTTTCCCTACATTTCTTGGCAATATAACTGGTTAACTTAATACCTTGACCTCTCATTACCAAGAAATTAATAGGAACACTACAAATTTTAGCCATTTCAATATAACCAGTCATTACATCAATTTTATTCATCAAATGATGAACCAAGTTACAATCCTGAATACAATATTTCGCAATTATTGCTCGTTCATTTGGACCTTCATTAGTCATTCTAAATATGTCTTGTGGTGTAACATCATCCTTAGCTAAGCCCCATCTAACATTCTTTGTCATATCAGGATTTTCAATCCCCTTAATCTCAAATGTTCCTTCGTGTTTATTCATATTCATAATTTTGAACTTTTGTCCGTCTTTATAAACTTCTGTAGAATGACTTGTTTCTTCAAAATTAATATAACTACCATTTTCCAATCCCATAAGATTTTTACTGTGGATTTTTGTAATGTCATTATTATGTTCAATTTGTTTGACACCATCACCAATAAAGTAACCTGAAACATAATCTAATTTATACGATGTCAAATTAAAGTCTCGTCTAAAATAATTATATAAATCAACTTGTAATCTGCCGGTCATTTTGATAAATTTTAATTCGTGTTCTCCACTAGCAATAACAATTTTACTTTCTTCGATATCTATTTGACCTCTATCTTCATTTTTTTTACCACATACTTCATTTAAGTTTCTGGATAGTTTCAAGAATTCTTCTTCACATTGATTTTCTCGCGCTCTGATATGAATAAATTGATAATCAAAACCAAATATGTTATATCCAATAATAATATCAGGATCTTCTTTTAAAATTAAATCCCTCCAAGCCATTAGCAACTCTTGTTCAGTCTTGAAACATTTAATTTCAGAATTATCAATTTCTGGAACATCAGAACAAGTATCGAGTGCTAAACAGTTATTCAGATAAGGTTTTTGTTCACCATAATTGAGAAATGTTGAACCGATAAATGTTACTTTATCACCTTCTAGTGTTGGAAATCCTGAACCAGCAAATGCGTCTGTAAGTTTATCTACTTTTTCTTCACGCTTAACACCAGCACTATTAATTAAGTCAATAATAGTTGTCTTCATATCAATCTTAGATTTTTTATTACTTGTTTCATTTTCCTCATCATCATACATAGCTCTTTCAAACATTCTTTCAATAGACGATTCTTGAGAAGATTTCTTACAAAGATTCTCAATATTTTTAGAGAATAATATCTCTAATAAAGCGTTTAATTTCTTTATAGTAGGTTGGGTTTTAGGGTATACTTTTTCAACATTAATCATATCATCAAAACCAAACGCAGTCTTGATAATTTTAATAATTTGTGTTTTAGATACTTCGTCCTCACTGTGATCGTAAAATTCCATAATATTGTTAGCCAGTTTTTTATATGATTTAATTGGAACAGGAAAGTCTCCATGACTACTACTTGCCTCAATATCAAAGCTACAAATTTTATATGGAACTCTGGTTTCCTTTTTATTTAATGGAAGAATATCCTTATTACTTATCGTAAATTCAAATTTACACGATGTTTTTTTACTAATAGCTCTTTTCGCTTTTTTAAGAGGTATACAAATCCATCCTGATGGACTGATTTCTTTAATATGGAAATATCTTAACAAAGGCGGTATATTGGCCTCATATAATTGTAGGTAACTATCTTTATAATAATAACCGTCTGGATTTAATCTCCTTCCACTTTTCTTATTATAATCATAAAATAAATTTTTTACTTTATTCATAACAATTGTATTTTTGAAACTAATTTTAATAAATTTATGTTCTTTTCCTCCATCAAAACCATATAACTTCTTTTTTTTAATTAACTTACATTCACCGACAGAGTCTTCAAAATATAAACCTACTTTATTTTTGATATGACCTAGAAACTCATCTCTTTTACCAAAATCCCAATCTTCATCAACCTTGATATAAAAGAATGGCATATAGTCGTTAATAAATAAACAAAATGTTTCTCCTTTCTCATTTATTCCAAAAACTTGTATAATAAATTGTTTTTTATCACAATTTTTTGATTTATCATTATCACTTCCACTAGAGGCATCTTCATTCGATTCGTCATAAATATTAAAATCTAATAGTCGACACGATTTTTCCATAATTGGCATTAATTATTATAGTATAGTATAGTTTTCTGTTTATTTCTTTTATCAATTTTTTATTATAAGTTAATAGATAATTCAGAATATAACAAATATTATGATTATCTTATACAATGTTGATATTATTATAAAGTAATTATTTAATAACCTCTCATACATCTTTTAATACATCTTTTATGTTTTTTTTTGTTTTACAACAAGTTCTACATCCTTTTTTTCCGTCTCTTTTACCAATACATTTTGTTCCTCTTTTTCTTCTTTTTGTTCCTCCTAGGCTATCTTTTCTTTTTTTTCTTTTTATAAAGTTACATAGTTGATCACTCCATTCCCACGAACCAGCTTCTGGTTCATTTTTTGCTTCTCCAAAGTCAATTAAGAATATATCATTATTGTCATTAACGAATACATTAAATCGAGAAATATCATTATGGAATAGATTATTTCTCTCTAAGCAGTCAGTTATGTCAAGTAGTTTGTCTCTAATTATTTTACATTTAGTATCTGAAGTTATTTGTGAGACTGAATAATAGTCGTTAGGTACAACTGACATTTGAATATAAAATGCCTCCATTTCTTCATCTGGTTCAAAACCCAATAATTCTGATTTGTCTTCTACAAAACCATAATTTCCTAACATAGGCATTTTAAATAAACATTCTCCATAACTTATCTCATCCATTTCATAAACTCTACGCATTTCTTCAAACTGATTATGATAATGAATTTCAGATAAAATTTTATTTAATATAGATTGTTTATATGATTCATCCATAGCTGAGAATAAAAATACTTTTGTAAACATAGGAGGATTTATATCAGAATTTAAAAAATAATTTAAAGTAACTGGGAGACCTTTACCTCTTAACCGGTCAGTTTGTTTAAGTGAACGAGCAAATGTATGTTTTATTTTTTTATTCTCAATTTGCTGTCCAAAACTATTTATATTTTCAACATTAACAGTATGATTTAATAACTCTTTTAAATTCGGATTTATTAAGTCTACAATACTATCTTCGTCAGAGCTACTGTCAATTTCTAATGGAGATAGTGTTGTATATGTTTCGTTGGTTGTTTGCCCTGAATCCAAACTATAATCATCATTACTTGGTAATTCAAGTGATAATTTTGATTTTTTTTTAATAATGATGTCATAATTAATTATATATATTATATCTATTTAATTATTTATTTAATTATTTTTGATTTATCTTCGTCTTTTGTAAGACTTGTGTTTACGACCATGGGCATGTGCGTGTTTTCGTTGAGTGCGTTTTTGAGCAGCGAATAATCCAAATGGGACAAGTGCTTGTGTTAAGAATCCACCCTTTCTGCGTCTAGAGGCAGACATACCTCCTCTGTGACATTTACATTTACATTTCTTAGAACATTTCTTTGAACATTTCTTGGAACATCTGCTGCGTTTTCGCATTGTTTTACTTTTTTTAGATCGTTTGCGACCTCCAGACATATATTGTGGCATAGGCCATCCTCTAGCTTCGGTTTGACACACTCCATATTGAGCACCATCTGTGTAAGAACAAGATGATGATCCTGAGGCGATATTGTGTTCAGCTCTTAATTGACTTCCTGTCATTATATACTAATGTAACAAAAAATAATCATACGCATTCAAATATAATATTATTTAATTATATTTGAAAATATATATATTTAACGTCTATCTTTTCTTGACTTTCTATTTTTTCTAAATGTTTTCTTACTTCCCTTTTTGCGTTGGCTTCTTTTTTGCCAAGCAAAAAGACCTAATGGGACAATAGCCTCTTTAACAAGAGCGCCATATGATCCACCCTTCTTGGAGCATCCCATACCAGCACGTCTTGCGCGTCTTCCACGAGAAGCAGATCTACCTTTTCCACGAGCACGGGAAGCAGATCTGGCTCTTCCGCGGGAAGCAGAACGGGAACGAGAGGCAGAACGGGAACGAGATCTTCGGCGGGATCTTCCACGAGATCTTCCACCGGTCATATCTGCGGAACCAGTAGCAGAATCATCACTCATTTGTGCGCGATGCGCGTTAACAGCCTGTTTCATTGAACCATCACCAACTTGTGTGCGATGAGCGTTAGCAGCAAGCTTATCAGAATTGTCAGAACTAGATGAAGTATCCATTTATATATTTGAATTAGAAAATATTATTTAAATTTAGTGTTTTTAGGTTATTACGCAATAATAAATAGAAAATTCCTAAAATTAGTAAAAAACTTATTATAACAAAGATCAATGACAAATATATATATGGATATATTTCTTGAACTATTAAACTGATAATAGGTTTAAATAATTCTTTCATTTCTTTTTTAACATCTTCTCTAGATAAAATTAATAGACATTGTTCAATTAATTGGTCCTTCATTAATTTATTATTCTATTAAAATTCTTAATATTTAGCGTGTTATATTTCTCTTTATTTAATCTTCATTCTTCTATAATGGATCAGGAAATACATTTTACGAATAATGAATTTGATTTCACACAATTATCAATATCACAACCTATATCGGTTCAAGGCGGTGCTTATTTTACAAAACTTAAAATGAAAAATGATACTTTGTATATACAATTACCTAAATGTGTTACGAAACAAGGTCTTAACGAGACTAATAAAAAAGCATATATGGATTTAATGTTTACAAATGATGATGAATATGTTATTGAATGGTTTGAAAATTTAGAGAATAAATTGGTAGATTTAGTATACCAAAAAAAAGATATCTGGTTTCAAAATGAAATGGAAAAGGAAGATATTGAAACATTTTTTAATCCAATATGTAGACCATTTAAAGGAGGTAAATTCCATTTAGTTAGAATAAATATACCTAGAAATAAAACATTAAGTTCACAATATCATTGTAATGTGTATGATGAAAACGAAAACATTATCCCTATTCAAGAGATTAATGATAAACATTCTATAATACCAGTTCTTGAAATACAAGGTATTAAATTTTCTGCTAGAAATTTCCAATTAGAATTACTTGGTAAACAGATAATGATATTAAATAATAAACCATTGTTCAAGGGATGTGTTATCAAAAGAAGTCACGAAGAAAATATTGTTGAAACCAAGGAAATCGAAAAAGAAAGTGAACTAGAAGAACCAACAAGTAATGTTGTAACTGATAATATTCATACATCTTTAGGAGATAGTTCTGAAGAAATTATTAATTCCAAAGAGACCAAAAACGAAAGTAACACGATTCAAGATTCTATATTAGAAACATTAGAAGACGATAATGATGAACATAATGATAATGATAATACTGTTATTGATACTGTAAATGATAGTGTCATTGATAATAAGAATGATGAATCTGATAACAATACAGAAATAAATAAAATTATTGAACCATCAAATAACAATATAAAACAAGAAAATAATAATTCAGATTTACACGAAGATAATTTAGAAGAAAAGCTTGAAAAAATAGAGTCAATTGATTTAGAAGATATTACGACACAATTATCAGTTAATGATAATGAATCAAAAATTACCCTTAAAAAACCAAACGAAGTATATTATGAAATCTATAAAATTGCCAAAGATAAAGCCAAACAACATAAAAAGGCTGCTATCTCACATTATTTAGAAGCAAAAAAAATTAAAAATACATATCTTTTAGATGATTTAGATAATAGTGATGAATCATCTGAAGAAGAAGATAGTGATTCAGAAAAAGTTAAGAACGAAATTAATGAAATCGTAGAAGAACTGGTATAGTTTAGTAAACTTTAGAACTATATCAGAATTATATTATAAAATATGTTTTTAATTCTGAAAAAATATTTTATCCTTTATTTTATATAATGGACTTAATGAAGAACTTAAAAAAGCTCAAAGTTGAACATGTAATCCTCTTTTTAATTGGAGCATTATTTTTAATATTCCTTATCAATTCTTACAGTGCTGATAAGAATTCTAGCTCTGAACAGATGAGCAATGATGCTCGTAGAACACAAGCAGCTTACAACCAACAACAACAAGCTGCCGCTAGTGGAGTTCAACCTTCCCTACCTTTAGGTCAAAATGAGACTTACGCCTCCGCACAAGGTGTTTCTACTTCTACTCAAGGTCTTCCTCCTTCTTGCTCTAGAGCTCCTGTTGCTGATCCTTCTGAACTTTTACCTAAGGATACCAACAGTCAATGGGCTCAATTAAACCCTACTGGTTCTGGTGACTTACAAAATGTTAACCTTCTTCGTTCTGGTTACCACATGGGTATTGATACTATTGGTAACAGTTTAAGAAATGCTAACCAACAACTTCGTTCTGAACCCGCTAACCCTCAATTAAATGTTGGTCCTTGGAATAATACTACTATTTCTCCTGACACTATGCGTGTCCCTCTTGAAATTGGACAAGGTGGTCAATAAATAAATAAATTAATATAATTTTTATTATAATAATTTATTATAGATGAAACTTCGTATTAATATGTTTGGGTTTATAATTATTTTATTTGTAATATTAATTGGTCTTAAAATTTACTACGATTCTGATGTATTTAATCTACGATGTATTGTATCGACTGTTGATGGTAAAAAATATTGTGTCAGAGAGAGAAAAAATGTCACAAAAGCTTCCAATCTTTTAGCACGAACAACTGAGAAATTAGAATATTTAGTTGAAAATCTTGGACAAAGATATCCAGATAGGGATAATGTTAAACGAATGGTAGAAAATTTTAATCCTACTACCATTAAAGAAACATTACCTACTAGTGAATATACAGCATATAGTGAAAATAAAGGAGAGAAATTAGCATTTTGTCTTAACAAAAAGAAAATCAAATAATGAAAATTTAATAGATCCTAATACATTATCTTTTGTTGCTTTTCACGAATTAGCGCATATTATGACTGAGAGTGTAGGTCATACTGATGAATTTTGGCAAAACTTTTAAATTCTTATTAGAACATGCTGTAGAATTAAAACTATATACACCAGTCGATTATAAAAAAGAACCTGAAAACTATTGTGGAATGGATATTACCGACAATCCTTATTATGACTTATAAGTTAAAATTATTTTAAAAATTAATATTAACTTATATTGCCAATGCTGGTTGCGAGTAACCCTAATTGTGGGGGTGAAACTTGGGTTCAATTCCCTTGATTGGCTTAAACTAATTTTTAGTTCTATTTTTGATCTAACAGTTTGTTTCTCATTACCATGTTTATCAACTATCGTAAAATAAAAATTTGGAGCATCATCATAATGAATCTTAATAACTTTATATATATTGTTATTGTGATATACAATCATACCCTCTTTTATTTTTTTGAAAATAACCATTGATGTTTTTTCTCCCTTTTCTGTAACTTCTTCTTGTAATTGATTATGAATCATAAAATAATTATCTGGAATACTAGGAAAATGCGTATCACAATCATATGAATCATTTATTAAAGTAATATATAATTCATCTATTAAAGACATATCTAGGAATGTTTTGTATATCTGTGAACCACCTATAACCCATATATTATCATATTTTTTATCTCTCTAAAAATTTCAGTAGTTCAGGGAATATCTGCGAAAGACTTTATAATTTTACCGTCTTGTTCATAATTTAATTTTATTGTTTTACTCAATATAAAATGATCTCTCCCTTTAAGAAAATTTATACTATTCCATGTATTTCTTCCGATAATTAATGCATTGTTACCGTTTCCTGTAGTTATTTTTTGAAACCGTCTAAGGTCTTTTTTTAAAGTCCAAGGTAAATTATTATTTTTCCCTATGCCTTTATTTATATCCATTGCCACAATTCCATTAATAAGCATTATATATATATAAAATAATATTTTGATTTTATATATAAATGACCGAAATATATAAATTAATACATTTAGATGAAGATAATGTTAAGAATATGATTGTATTTTATGGTAATAGTGATACCGATAATGATTTAACCAAATTATTTTTATCTGATAGGCAAAATATTATGTTTGAAGGGATATTTAGTAAGGAAGAAATGGACAAAATAATTACTCAAAACATTCCAGTTATTTTCTCTACACAAATAATTTATTTAGATGATACTATTGAGACCATTAAAAAAAAATTATTATTGCTCTAGATAATAATATTAGTTTTGATGAAATGTATTTATTTGGAAAACAAGTTCAAGAACTTAATAATTCAAAAATATATGAATTTTTAACTCAAAATGGAAAGATAGAATTAACTCAAAATATATTCTTTCAATTTCTCTCTAATATTAATAATGTTAATATTGATTTAATCCCTATCAAAGCTATCTATTCATATAATGATGTGATTGATTTAAACCTAACCGAAAATTCTCAACTAGTTAATATACCTTTAGGTCAACGTTCTATATTAGGCGACAGTATTTATAGTTTTTCATCAAATCCGTTCAAGTTAATTGATTTTGATAAAATATTAAAATTTAATGCTGACAATGTTATTACAACAACAAATAAAGACTTATTATTGTCTAATGGATTTATATTTGAAAATACAATATATTTATGTTCAGCAATGGATGTATTTAAATCAGTTATTTCCAAAAATATTTCTGAAACAGTAACTAGTAAAATTTATTTCCCTTTTTTAAATATTAAGAATATAAATGATATTAAATCATTGAATGATAACAGATTAGAACTATTGGAAGATAATAAAAATTTGATTAATGTTAAATTTGATAAACAGATTGATAATATATCACTTTTTCATAAAATCTACAATTCAAGAAAAAGTGAATTAAATTACATCGAACAAGGTATTAACACAATTCATTTTTCAATGGCTCAAGATTCTGAATATAATGTTCCTCTTGATATTATTTTTAAATTGATACATGCTACTAAAAAAATTCCTTTGATTAAGTTTAATCCATCAAAAAAACAAGAAAAAATATATAGATTGTATTGTGATAAAGTAGCGAAAAATGGAAGAAAAATTCCTTATTTATCAAAGGGATTAATATTTAAATTAACAAAATCAATTGGTCAGTCCAAACGTGTATCGTGTTACATTGAACATACTGTAAATGATAATAAAATTCCTATAGTGTTAGAATTTGATAATCTTGCTAATATTTATGTTAATATAGAATTCAAGGATACAAAATCTATACCAGACATTGAAGAAATTGTTAAAAAATCTGTTAATCCAATTATTTCTGTTGTTAAAGAATATCTTGAATCGAGTGGTTATTCAATGAAACTATTCAACAATTTATATGATAAAAATATTGATATTATTAATATCAAATATTTCTCATATATTTCTATTGATAAAAATATTAACTTGAATAATTTATTAGGATGTGTTTCTAGTATATTTAATGTGTTAGTTGGTGAACTTAAAAAGGGTATCGTAATGAGATATAAGCGCGTATCAAATTTTAATGAAATGGATAGTCAAGAAGCATTTATTGTAGAATTATTGAACCGAGCAAACGAAGATGAAGATATTGTTAAACTACTAATGGATAATTATCAATTATCAGAGACAGACGCTCAACTTAAAATAGCAGATTTATTAAATAGTTTACAAGTTGTTCAAACATTAAATAAAACAAGAAAACTCAAAATTAAAAATAATCCCGGCTTCTTAACCAAAATTACACAAGACCAATTTAAACAAAATATTATGATAGAAATGGACAATATCAATAATATATTTTATATGTCTATTATTCCAATCTATTTAGATTCATTAATTAGAATTACCCAGTATCCTGAGTCATCCGATGTTAAAATTGAAACAATTGATACATTATGTAAAACGAGACAAATAGATGATTTAGATCAAGTTGATGATATAGTAGCACCATCAGAGAAAAAAATAACCGAAAATGTTCCTGTAGCGATTGTTGCCGACGATCTTACATTCGGAGAAGCTACAAAAACTATTAAGGATAAATCCATTAATGTATTAGATTTTTTATATGATGATGACGATGATGATGATTATGACGATGATGATGATGAAATTCAAATAGATGAGGAAGAATTAAAAGGCGGAAATTCTGATGAAGGCATTGATATCGATTTAGACGAGGATGATGACGGAGTTAGTGTGGATATGGATGGTGATGACGACGATGCTGATGGAGTTAGTGTTGACATAGATGGTGATGACGACGATGCTAATGGAGTTAGTGTTGATATGGATGGTGATGATGATGGAGTTAGTGTTGATATGGATGGTGATGATGATGGAGTTAGCGTGGATATGGATGATAATGACGGGGTTAGTATTGATATGGATGATAGTGGTGGAGATCAAGATGACAGAGTTAGTGTAAAAGAAAAAACACCCTCTCCTGTGAAAGAAAAAACACCCTCTCCTGTGAAAGAAAAAACACCCTCTCCTATGAAAGAGAAAAAATCTAAAAATATTCGTAAACCAACTAAACTAAGTATTCAAGGAGAAGAAAAATTAGAACAAAATATTACTGGTATGAAAATAGCTGACCCAAATCCATTTTTTAGAGAATTAAATAAAAAAGATCCTGTGTTATTCTTAACCGAATCAGATGGAAAATATGATAATTACTCTAGAGCATGTCCATGGAATAAACGAAGACAACCGGTTATATTAACTGATAATGAGAAAGATAAAATTGATAAGGAACATCCAGGTTCATATGAACACGCAATTAAATATGGGTCTAATCCTGATAAACAATTTTGGTATATTTGTCCACGATATTGGGATTTAAAAACTAATACTAGTTTAACTAAAGAAGAAGTTGATAGTGGTAAATATGGAGGTATAATTCCTCAAGATGCTAAGGTTGTTCCTCCTGGAACAAATATTTGGGAATTCAAATCAAAAGATCATATAGGAAAAGATGGAGAATATACACAACACTATCCTGGATTTTTGAAAGACGATAAACATCCTGATGGTCTCTGTATACCTTGTTGTTTTAAAACATGGGACAAACCAGGACAAATAAAACGAAGAGAACAATGTAAACAAAATGAAAAAACAGTAGATAGAGAAGAGCGCGAAGAAGTTAGTTGAAGAGAGAAATATTAGTAAAAATTCTAAATCTAAACAAGATATAGATGATTATATAAAAGGTCCTGATAAGTTTCCTTTACAAGTAGGTCGTTTTGGATATCTCCCATTTATTCTTCAAACTTTTATAGGAACTGACAATAAAAAATGTCAAATAAGTATTACCAATAAAAATTTAAAGAAAAAATATCCATGTTTTTTAAGAAAAGGAATTGAGGGAGATAAAAATAAATCATTTATTGGATGTATTTCTGATATTGCTTCAGATAAAGAGGTAAAATCAATTAAAAATTTTATTACAGATGTATTAGTAAAAATGTTAACACCAGATGTGTTTATTAATCTCCAGAATGGTTCACTTATAACACAATTCCAAGATAAAGATTTAAAAAATATAGATACAAAAAATATAGAAGATTCGGAAATATATAAAAAATTAAAAGACAAGAATATAATTCAAATAGAGAGAATTAGTAGCGCATATAAAAATTTTCTAGATTATTTACAATCTCCTACTTCATATGTTGATTATACTTATCTCTGGGATTTAATTTGTCAACCTAATAAATTGTTATTTAAAGATGGAGTTAATATGATTATATTAAACATACCTTATGATGATAGCACCTCTAATATAAATATAATTTGTCCAACAAATATTTACTCAATAAATAAATACGATAAGAATAAGGATACTATTATCATTCTTCAAAAATATGAATATTTTGAACCAATATATATTGTTCAGGATGAAAGCAAAACAAATATTATGAGCTTATCAACAATTAAATTTTATACACCTGAATTATTTTCAAGAGTTCCTCATTTAAAAGTATTCTCAGATACTATAACAGAGATATATAGTTCTAGATGTAAACCAATGCCAAGTTTACCAAATAAATATAAATATAAACAAATAAAATTTAAAAGAAATAATACATTAGAAAAAACAAAGCAAATATTAGAAAAATATAATATTGATATAGAAGATCTAGTTATTAATTATGATAATAAGGTAGTAGGACTTAATGTTAGCAAGGATGGAAGTAATGGATTTATTCCTTGTTTTCCGTCAGGAATTATTTCAGGATATGAATTAGTAGATATTGAAAATGATGACAATAATAAAAATATGGAAGAAACATTACAATTTTTGAAATTAATATCTGATACAACTAATAATGAGATTTTATGTAAACCTCTTGTTAAAATAATAGAAGATGAGTTAGTTATTGGTATATTAACTGAAACAAATCAAATGATACCATTAATTGAACCTGAACAAAATACTGATGAAAGTATTAAATATACAATTAATGATGATAATTTCATACAAGTTAATAAAATAACACAAATAAGTAAAAAACAAGATAAAACTCGTGAAAAATATGTTAAAAAAGTTCAATTAGAAACAGAGTTATATAATACTTTTAGAAATACATTGAGAAAGCTATTAAATAATTATAAAAATAGAAATGCTAGAAGTGAAATAGAGGAAGTTTCTAACTCTCCTAGAATGTTATATTATACTCAATTAGAAAAACTAATATTATTACTGGAATCATTGATGAATGATAATGTAAATTTTATTCCAAATAATGAAGATAATATTAAAATAATTGAGGATAATTTAAAGAGTGATGGTGATATTTTGTTAATTCCCAAAACTAATCTTTTAAGTAATTTGGATAATAGAGAAATATACTATAGTAAACTTTCTGATGAATTAATCAGATATGTTCGAATTAAACAATTTTTGTTTAAACCTAAGATGTTTTTATCATTTACAAATTTAGAATATAATCTGAGTGATAACGAAATCATTTTATTACAATCTCTCTTAACACAAGATTATTTTGATGATTTGATTCCAGATAATAAAAGTAAATATGTATCATTTACATCATATGATACAGTTGAACCGAATACTACAGTTCCATACGACAATACATACAATATAAAAATTGAAAATAAAACTACGAAAAATATTAAATTAGATAATATTCAAGAATTGGATTCAAAAAGTTCCAAAGCTTTTAAAATATATAATAATTGTCCTATTACAAAAAAGGATATATTTGCGAAATTAAAATTAAAATTTAGAGGAGGTTATAAAGAAATTAATTTTTCATCAGAAAATACCAATTGTTCATTTGATGTGGTATTAACCATGGTAAATAATTATAATTCAGAAACTATAGATGTATTAGGGGTTAAAAAAATACTAGTCGACGAGTATAATAAATTATTTGATAAATATCCAGCTGATGTAGTAAGTTTATTAGATTATTATGGATATATTCTCTCATCTAAACAGTTAGCAACTAATTCTATTACATTAGAATATATTATAATGTCTGATAGTTATTACATAACAAACTTTGATTTGTTATTGATTTCAAATAAATTCAATATTCCAGTTACATTAATTGCTCCTCACACTTTTAAAGAAAATAACAATGAATATTTGTGTTTTAATATTAACAATAATAATACATTTATTATTAGAACACCAGGTGTTAATAAGTATAAACATCAAACCCCCAAATATAAAATGATTGTAAATAAAGGCGGTGAAGGATTATTATCCATAAGAGAATTGCCTGAGATCAAAATTCAAGATGAAATAAATAGTCAACAAAATAATATAATAGAAATTTTAGAAAAATATAAAGACATTGATTCCGTCAATGTAGAAAATAAAAATGTTAAATTAAAGACCAAACTTAATCTTAAATAAATAAATTAAATAATTATATCAATTTATTTATACTAATACGATTGTTACTATATATCATCATCACTATCACTGTTATTACTAGCATCAGTTTCAATATTATTCATATTAAAAATAAATCTAGCGCTATTTTCTTCTTCGTCACTACTATCACTATGACTTGGACTACGACTTTCATTATGATTTTCATATTCTTCAATTGATACGAATGGATTATTAATAATATGATGTTCTGATGAACTATTAACCACAAAGTCTTCAAATTCTTCAACTTCGTCATCAGTATCACTAATATTATCATCATTATCATCACTATCATTATTTATTGTAGATGTTGGTGTAGTTGTCACGGAATTTAATAATTTCTTAATAATAGGATAATACTTTTCTTTTATGATACTCATTTGATAAGAATTAAATACAATTTCTTTAATTATATTTGGCGAAAGTAAAATATTATTCTTTTCTACAATGTCTTTACATTTATTAGATGATTCAAAAATAGGAAATAATGAGTAATTATTTAATTCTTTAAAATCGACAAAATATCCTTTATCTTCTAATGAGATAAATTCGGGTTTAGGTATATAAGAATTTAATGGTAAAAATATATGCTGATTTTCTTCATAAATTAATCTACTAATGTAATATATTTTTCGAATATTTAAAGATACAATCTTTCTTCCAAATATTGGACTTTGTTTTTTAAACTCGCGTAATAATTTATTTAATTTCATTCTATATTTAATTCTTATAGTTGATTCATAAGAATAATTAGCCAATAAATGTGGTTTAATAAATTTATCCATCACCTCGATTAATCTTTTAGATGGAAATTTTTTATCGATATTAAAAGTATTGACACATTTGATATTCTTTCTATTATAAGTAGCTATCATAGATCGAATATAAGATAATTTTCTACTATCTGTTAACAAATGACAGTTATCAATAATATAATCTTTAATTATAAATTGATTATAGTTTTCAAAATGTTTTAAATCAAAAGTGCTTTCAAAAAATCGTGAAAATAAAGTAGGCATTGTAAGATTAGATTGTTTAATAAAAAAATATATATTATATAAATTTGAAAGAGAAAATGGTTTATTATCCCATGGATTTTTTATTTTTCTAGGTTCAGGAAAAAAATTGACCTCATAAGATAAAGAAGAGTTAATAATACGAATTAAATCAAACATAGAAAATTGCGATTTATATTTATTATGGATAAGAGTAATATAATATTTAGAATTCAAAGATGAAATAGGATTAAAGTTAAGATCTATTTGTTCATTAAGGTATTTATTAGTTTTCATTAAACAAATATGTTTAAATTTATATAAAGCGAGCAATTTTCTTTGAACATTATTAAATATTGGTAAGATATCTATTGATGAATTAAAATTGGTTTGAAATAAGTAATTTTTTAATATGAAGTATTTATATTTAATATATTTTTTCCAATCATAACTATCTTTTTTTGTTGAAAAGTTGGATTGAAAATATGTATTGAATAAATTAAAACCTGGATATTTTTCTATTTCTTTATTAAAAAAATGTTCAAATATATTCATAAGTTATTATTAGTAATACATTAAATTATATTTATATTCATATAACGATAAAGTAAAAATATACATAATATATATATTATGATAAAAATGGACAATGTTATACTACCAGAAAAAAAATGGATAGACAAAAATAAAATAGATATTTTTTCAATATTATTTTTCTATTTTGTTATTATTGTAAATATTCTGTTATTAAAATGTTTCAAATTAACTACCTATAGTAAATCAATTATTTATATAACAATGGTAAATCAGATTTTAACATTTTATTCTTGTTTTATAAATTGGAATGATAAACTATTAATGTATAACCATTACTTATTTGTAGTTTTATTGTATATAACATTGCTTTCTAATGACATTGTATTAGTATCCTATTTTTATTCCGCTGTATTAATTACATTATTAATATGGAATACAAAAGAAAAATGTATTTTTGATACACTATCGTGGGATATAAAGTTATTTGGACAGAATACAGACCAAGGAAAACAATTTCGCGATAATATGATGTATATTCTAGCATTGGTATACACTATTAAAGTAGCATATATGTATAGATAAAATAAATAAAAAATTATTATTATTTATTTTATTAATTATTTAATGAATTAAAATTCTAGGTCATAGTCATCATCTCCGTCTAATCCATCATCAACTGCTTTAATATTTACAATATTACTATCAATCGCAATCTTATCAGAACTACATTTATCATCTTTATTTTCGACTCCTTCAAATGCTGCGTCAATAATATCATATTCATCTTGCTCATCATCATCTACTGGTTCTTGTTCTACGAGAGCATTAATGTCAGCTAAAACTTGAAACGCAGATGTTCCAAAGTATCCCTGTTGTCCACACATTACATTAGCAGATACTCCACGCATAGCGTCAAGTTCAGCATGTCTTGCTGCCTTAAGAAACATTTCAGGGGTTTCCTCAAAAGATGCTTTGGCAATAGGACCAATATCATCGTTATTAATACCATGTCTAAATATAGAAGTCATTTTGGAGTTATATGTCATTCTATCACAAAGCATACTCAAATGATGATAGTTAATATATGTGCTATCAAATTCAATAACTTCCGTTAATTCTTGAAAGATCGCATTTCTAGCTGCCTCAATTCCAAATGTTTTATAAACTTCTTGAATATCATTGCTAATAGTTTTTGTGACATCGATGAAATCTAATGACAAAATATCCATTAAATTAGTTCCTGCGGTATCTAAAACCCATGTCTCCTTTTTAATAAATTTACCTTCGTCTTTAATTACATTGTCTGTGATCTTACGCAACGAAACATTGGAAATATTTTTAACACCACTTAAAACAATATTATTTAAAAGTGTATCTTGGAAATTCTTGAGAAGATAGATTTCATCAGATTGGTCTAATGGGTTAACAGAAGTATTTTTCTTCTTATTGCCAAGAATATTTTGTAGTCTTAATCGGAATATTAATTTATCTGAATTATAGTCAGAATAGATACAATGAACTTCGTTGTTGTAAGAATTGCTAATAGCAAAATTAATATCATCCATTGTAATTTGTTTGTCTAACATAGATTCTTTGTCCATTTCCATACGAACAATCCATTTAGATTTATCTTTAGAATCAACAATTTGACTAGCTCCACAATCTTCAACAATATTTTCAAATTCGTAATACTGTGTAAGAGCATCAACATCTTCTTCAATAAGAGTATTTAAATCATCAGGATCGAAACATATGTCAACAGAACTTACAATTTCACTTAATTTAGTATGTTCAATCATTGGAATAAGATTTTGAGCAGATTCACGAGTCCCAGATTGGTCTTCTGGAAGATAAATAGTAACACTGGGATTTTTAGGATTTTCAGATAAAGATAGAATTTCTTCAATTCTAGGAACACCACGAGTTACATTAGACTTGGAAGCTGCACCAGCAAGATGAAATGTGTTTAATGTCATCTGTGTAGTAGGTTCACCAATAGATTGGGCAGCAATCATACCAACCATCTCACCAGGAGCTACAATGGCACTCTTATAGATATATGTAATAGTTTCTAAGAGTGTAATAACAGTTTTTCTGTTAAATCTTTTAACAGTTAAAAGTTCCTTAGGAGATAGATAGAAGTAATACATAACTTTAAACAAGGCAGTGGGTGGAGCATAAGTAATTTTCTCCAAATTTTCAAAATTCTTTTCAATCAACTGAAATGTTTCTAGGGGTGTGATATCAATCATCGAATTTTTATTAATTTGTTGTTGTCCTTGAATATTATTAATAATATGTTGAAAAGCAACTGGAATATGAATTTTTTTGTTATCAGAATTCTTGAATATATTTTTAACAATATTATCACGAGAATTAGTCATATAATCAATATATTCTTTTGTTTTTACCATTAAATCAGTATTTTGCTTTTTCATACGATTGGCTGCTCCTTTAGTATATGGAGTAATGAATACAGTAGATGTATCTTTATCTTGAGGGATGTGGAAATGTGCGTAAATTTCTTCCAAAGACATACTTACAAGATTCAAGTGTTGATTTTCTACTCGAACTGTATCAATACCATCATCACCATACTTAAATTGAACAATCTTTTGTTTATTATTACGAACCGTCATGTCATATTCGACCTTTAAGTCTTCAAGACCCTTAATCAATCTTCTTTGAATATAACCAGTTTGAGAGGTTTTAACAGCAGTATCAATCAAACCAACACGACCACCCATAGCATGAAAGAATAGTTCTTCAGGAGTAAGTCCAGAAATGAAAGAACTCTCGACAAAACCTCTTGCTCTAGGAGAATCGTCAAACTTGGTGTAATGAGGAAGTGTTCTATTTTCAAATCCATAAGGAATACGCTTGCTGTCAACTACTTGTTGACCTAGACAAGAAATCATTTGAGAAATATTAATTTCACTACCCTTTGAACCAGCATTAACCATAATAACAAATCTGTTAGATTTCTCTAAACTTTTTCGTCCGATTTTACCAGCTTCAGAGTTAGCCTCATTTAAAATGTTTCTAACTTGAGATTCAAAAGCTTCTTCGTTAGATTTTCCTGTCTTATTCTCGAAAATACCCAGATGTGTTTGATCAATTAAATTTTTAACTTCCTTCTTCTTATTAGTGATTGTAATCGCAATTTTTTCATTAGTTTCCTTATTAGCAATAAGATCACTAATACCTACACTATAAGCACTAGTTTTCATATATTCTGTAACAATGTTTTGTAAATTATCGACAAAATCTGCTGAAGCCATATTTCCATAGTAGTTACAAATGCGTTGTAATAGACCATTACCACCGCCACCAAATACGCCTTTTTCCATTTGTCCTCTAATATATTTTCCATTCGAAATTTCAATCACATTATTAGATGTATTATATTCCTCTCCACTATCAGCAAACCATTTGTTTCCAAATTTCATAGTAATAGGAGGAAGAATTTGACTTAATATATCAAAATTGGTAATTTCTTTGTTATTCTTAATGGGTTTGATGTCTATCTTATTAAAAGACATTAACAAATTCATTGCTTCTAGCTGATTAAATTTAATATCAGGTCTTGTAAAACGATAAGCACCTAACAATGAATCTTGGAAAATACCAACAATAGATGAATTATTTGCTGGACTTACAATTTGAAATGGAACAGCTGCTAAATTTTTAAGTTCAGCTTCAGATTCCTCATCTTGAGGCATATGTAAATTCATTTCATCACCATCAAAATCAGCATTATATGGTTTAGTGTCAGCTACATTCATTCTAAATGTATCTCCTTTTTCCATAATAACTGCGATGTGACACATCATACTCATTCTATGAAGAGTTGGTTGTCTGTTGAAAAGAATACCATCACCATTCATCATATGTCTATGAACAATATCACCGTTCTGTAATTGAGCAGCAACATTTTCTCTATCAGCATATCTTAGAGTGATTTGTTCGCCATTTTCTTTTTCTAAAATTTTGGCTCCTGGATACTCATCAGGACCGTTAACAACAAGTGTAGCTAAGAATTTCTTATTTAAATTATTAACGGTTACTGGTTTGGTAATATTTTTAGCAACCTTCTTAGGAATACCTAATTCCCTAATTGATAAATTAGGATCGGGAGTGATGACACTTCTGGCTGAAAAGTCTACACGCTTTCCCATTAGATTTCCTCTAACACGACCAGTCTTTCCATTTAGTCTCTCTTTGATAGATTTTAATGGGCGGCCAGAACGCTGAGCTACTGATGCTACACCAGGAATTTTATTATCTACTTGTGTAGCAACATAATATTGTAAAACGGTATGCCAATCGTCAATAATATTAGCATTAGCTTCTTCTTGAATCTTTTCTTGAAGAGTTTTGTTTGCCTTAATAATGTTTACTAAAATATGACTAATGTCATCCTCACTTCTCTGTTGGCCATCCATTTTAATTGATGGACGAACTGCTGGTGGAGGGACTGCTAATACTTGACATATCATCCAATCAGGTCGGGAAAATACAGGACTAAATCCCATAAAGTTAACATCATCATCTGAAATACGACGGAATATTTTTAATACAATTTCAGGAGTTAATTTCATACTAAGTTTATCTTTGTCATCATCATTCAATCCGTTTACATTATCCCATTCAGCAAATAATGTAGCAAGACCTTCCTTTTTAATTCTTTTAGGTTGTAAACATCCACATCCATCTTCAGTATCCTCACCACATCTTGAAATATTCGCAGCAATTTTACTTAAATAGACCCACCTATCTTCTGCGCTCATTTTAAGTGCCTGTTTGTAATTTTCTTTGCTAATCTTTAACTTACTACACTTAATACAAACTGACTTTAAAATTTTCATAATTGTAGTTAGATATTGAATGTAAAATACAGGACGAGCCATTTCAATATGTCCAAAATATCCAGGGGTTTGCATATAATCTAGACCATCTGTTGGACAGATTAATCCAGGCTCTAATACACCCATTCTTGGATCAAATAGTCCACCAATTACAGGCTTGTTATTAATATATGTATCTCTAGATGTAATCTCGGCTACAGATCCTTTTCTAATTTCATCAGGACTTAATATACTGAATTGAATACCTATAATTTTAGAACTTTTCATTTTAGGGATCGTTTCTTTGGATTTAGTTGCCATGCTTCCTTATAATATAATATAATATTTAACTTGTTTTAAATCTTCAATTTTTTATAAAATTAAGAATTTATTAAATAAAAAATTGAACTTAAAAATTAATTATAATTTTAATCATATATAGTAAAATGCCGATCTCTAAAGACAACAGCAATACCAAATCTGCTAAAAAATCTTCATATAAAACTCGTTCTAAGAGTAATGAAGACGATAGAAAATTAAAGAAACATAATGATAGTGATAGTGATGATGATATGAGCACTCATAGTGATAGTGAAGAGGAGTGTGATGAAATGGATATGCATGAATATAGAAAATTTCTTGGGAAGATGTTTCCATCTAAATATTTAAAGGATAAAATTAAAAAGGATGAAAAGAAAAAGAAAAATAATAAGGAGGATGAGGAAGAAGAGGAGGAGGAAGAGGTAATTGTTAAAAATAAGTCTAAGAAAAATTCTAAGAAATCCTCTAAGAAAAAGAAGAGGATTGTTGAGGTTGAGGATGAGGATGAGGATGAGGATGAGGATGATGAATATGAAACTGTTGATGAGGATGAGGATGACGATATGCCTCGTGGAAAGAAGGGTATCAATATTATATTTACCATTGGTGATCCTTTACGAGATGAAGATGAGGATGAAGATGATTCTGAGTGGGAGGAGGAGGATGAGGACGAGGAGGAAGATGAGGATGAGGATGAAGATGAGGATGAAGATGAAGATGAGGATGAAGATGATGATGATTCAAAGGACGAAGTATTAAAATTCGCTCAACAAGAAGAATCATATAATGAAATCCGAAAAACTTTTAATAGTCTTTTAGAAAAAGATCCTAAAAATAAGGTTGCTATTAACGGTCTTAAGGAACTGGAAGTAAAGGAAAAGAAAATGAAAAAGATGATTGAAAAGAAAGCTAAGGGACAAAAAATTAAGAATGTTAAGAAATTTAAGAATTTAATCAATAAGAAAAATTTAATGAATGATTATAAGTTCTTTCGTGAAAAGTTAACCATTGAAGAACAAGAAAAGGTAATCAACGAAGTTGAAGAAATCAACAAGGTAAATATTGTTCAAAAACCATATAGGTTGTCTTTACTAGAATCCGATATTCCAGTCCATCTTAAGTCTATTGCTCTCAATAAGATATCATCTTTGAGATATATGGAACCAGGAAATGGTGAATATTATAAGATTAAGAATTGGGTAGATACTTTTATGCAAATTCCATTTAATCGCTATAAAAGTTTACCTATTTCAATGAACAATGGGCTTGATGAATGTCATTCGTATATGGCACATTCTAAAGAAATTCTAGATAATGCTGTATACGGATTAAATGATGCTAAGATTCAAATTATGCAAATGATTGGTCAATGGATTAGTAATCCAAATGCCGTTGGAACAGCAATTGCTATCAAAGGACCTATGGGAACTGGTAAAACTACTCTTGTGAAAGAGGGTATTAGTAAGATTCTTAATAGAGATTTTGCTTTCATTGCTCTTGGTGGAGCAACAGATAGTAGTTTCCTTGAAGGTCATAGTTATACATATGAAGGTAGCACATGGGGTAAGATTGTTGATATTCTAGTTAAGACTAAATCAATGAATCCAGTTATCTATTTTGATGAGCTAGATAAAATCAGTGACACCGCAAAGGGTGAAGAAATTGCTGGTATTCTTACTCATTTAACAGATACTACACAAAATACTCAGTTTCATGACAAATATTTCTCTGAAATTGATTTTGACCTAAGCAAGTGTCTATTCATATTTAGTTACAATGATGAATCTAAAGTAAATCCAATTCTCTTGGATAGAATGTATAAGATTCAAACTGACGGATATGAAAAGAAAGACAAACGAGTTATTGCCAAGGATTATCTAATTCCTAACATTATTCAACAAGTGAATTTTAATAAAGATGAAATCATTATTCCTGATGAAACAATTGACTATATGGTAGAAAATTTTACAGAAGGTGAAAATGGTGTTCGTAACTTGAAGAGATGTTTGGAAATCATTCATACAAAGCTTAACTTGTATAGACTAATGAAACCGGAATCAAAATTATTTGAGAAGGAAATGTCATTAAAAGTT
>PVMK01126497.1_pt1 | contig 25831 bp, 28 predicted proteins | sample 1853481 | NCBI WGS metagenome assembly PVMK01 (sample SAMN08533507, study PRJNA380276) | Marine sediment metagenome, whole genome shotgun sequencing project.
CATAAAATATTGAACTACCTTGGTGTTGAAAAATCACAAGAACATATCTTAAATTGTATTGAAAATCAATCTTTTGAAAAACGTAAAAATGAAGTTCATAATCAAAATAATCCTACTCTTAAGATGTTAGTTAGAAAAGGAGGATATGGTTATTGGAGAAAAGAATTTACTGAAAAAGAAATTTCACTATTCAGAAATACATTAAAAAGCAATCCTAATTTCTATGAATTTTAAAAAAGTTATAGAATATAACTTAGAATAAAAAATGAGTCAAATTCTTAACAAAATCCTAATCTTTAATCCTCGTAGTTCCAAAGGTAAGCACAGAATACCCAATTCTATTTTGCAAGTGGGAGCTTCCATTTATGGGAAATACGATTTTGTTTTTGTAGATGGGAATTTAGAAAAGGATGCATGGAAAACCATAAAAAACTATTTTGATTCAGGTAATTTCAAATACTTTTGTTGCACTGTAATGCCAGGTCCTCAATTAAAACAAGCCATTCCTTTCACTAAAAAAATTAAAGAACACTTTTCCAATTGTATTACTATTTGGGGAGGCTATTTTGCATCTAACCAATACAAGGTTTCTATTGAATCATCCTTTGTTGATTATATAATTAATGGTCCAGGTGATGTTGCCTTTCCCTCATTGATTCAAGCTTTAGAAGAGAATAACATTGATTCCGTTTTTAAAATTAAAAACCTCATCTATAGAAATGAAAAAGGGATTATAATTAAAACTGCTAAAGAAGAATTGCTAAATCAAGATTTACTTCCTCCTTTACCTTATCAACATTTAGATACATTTTATAATCTAGAAAACTATTTAAGTAAAACCTTTTTAGGAAGGAATACCTTTAGTTATCATTCCAGTTTAGGTTGTCCATTTACCTGTTCATTCTGTGCGGTGGTGCCTATTTATGATGGTCGTTGGAGGGCAAAATCGGCTGAAACAGTATACAATGATGTAAAATACTTTAGCGACAAGTATCATATTAAGGCTATTGAATTTCATGATAACAACTTTTTTACGTCCAGAAATAGGGTCATTGAATTTTCTGAACTAATTAGAAATGATGGAATAACCTGGTGGGGAGAGGGTCGAATAGATACCATCAATAAGTATAGTGATGAAGATCTGCAATTGATGAGAGAAGCAGGTTGTAGGATGATCTTTCTAGGAGCAGAGACAGGAAATGATGATATTCTAAAACAAATGAATAAAGGTGGAACACAAACTGGACAAATGATCAAGGATTTTGTGATTAGGATGAAAAAAGCAGATATCATTCCGGAACTTTCTTTTGTTTTAGGAATGCCTGCTGATACTCCCAATAAAGTTATGGATCAAATTGATTGGGATATTAATTTTATAAAGGAAATCAAAAAACTAAACCCACATGCTGAAATCATCATATATCTGTATAGCCCAGTAGCTACAGAAGGATCTGAACTATATGAACAGATCCAAGATGCTGGCTTTAGCTTCCCTCAGAAATTAGAAGATTGGTTGGATCCTGCTTGGGAAAATTTCGATTTAAGAAAGAACCCTTTAACCCCATGGCTTACTCCAGCCATGGTAGATAAAATTAAAAATTTTGAAACCGTTCTTAATGGGTATTATCCAACAGCAACCGATTTCAGAATTAAAGGCATTAAAAAATCACTGTTAAAATTAGTTTCAGGATGGCGATATAAAACTGGCTTTTACAACTATCCTTATGAAATTAAAGGATTGCATAAAATTTGGAAATATAGACAACCAGAAACCCAAGGGTTTTATTCTGAGTAACTTGTCATTCAGAACGTAACAAAGTGGAGTGAAGAATCTTGTGAGATTCCTCATTACATTCGGAATGACAATTATGACTCTATGTATCTTTGCGTAATAGCATAAATAATAATGCCAACTATTAGAACTTTCATAAAACGAATCTCCAAACCTTTTTTAAGTTCATGGTTAAAATTCTATTACAGAAAACCAAGATCTTATTCCTCTCATGGTATTGAAGTAATGGTATATCCAGAAGTATTTCCTCCCCACCTTACATTAAGCACAAAAATATTATTGGATTTTATTTCTGGGCTTGATTTACAAGATAAGCCCTTTTTAGAATTGGGTTGTGGTTGCGGAATTATATCTCTTTTAGCTAGTAAAAAAGGAGCTATAGTTACTGCATCAGATATCAATAAAATTGCTTTAGAACATTTAGAAAAAGCTTCAGAAAAAAACCAACTCGATGTTTCTTGTGTTTATTCAAATCTCTTTGAAAACTTACAAGATAAAAGCTTCAATTATATCATCATTAATCCGCCCTATTATCCTAAGAATGCTAAAAACATAAAAGAACAGGCCTGGTTTTGTGGAGAAGATTATCAGTATTATGAAGATCTATTTTACCAATTACCTAACTATCTTTCATCTGAAAATCAAACTTTTATGATCTTATCTGAAGATTGTAATATTGAAAAGATAACTTCAATAGCTGCCAAAAACAAAATATTATTCGAAACCGTTTTCAGAATTAAAAAAATCGGGGAATTAAATACCATCTATGTTATAATACAAACCGATATGTAGCTTTAATCAAGAACGTGTTTTCTGGTTTCTGACTAAATAATTGATTTTCAATTATAGTGTTAAAATCGTTTAAGGCATCACCAGAACCTGTTATCCCTTGGGACCATACAAAGAATATTTCAGAACCGGGAATATATTCCCATCGCAAAACTAAATTGGATCTGAATTGAACATAAGCAAAATTAGGATCGTCAAAAAAATAGTCTGTTTTACCATCTAAATTTTCATCAATATTATAAACTCCTTCTTCAAAATTTATTTGGTTGTTATTATACAAAGTTACACGCTCATAAAGATTTTCAGCTGATGCGTTATTTACATAATTAAAATTAGTATAAATACCTCTTGCAATAAAGGGTTGTCCATAATATTGAAGGGTTAGATCTGGATTAAAGTTGTAATTTACTCTCAAAGTAGCACTTAAAGTTTCCTGATCGATCTCACCCATAATATATCGGGTAGTACCAACATAATCTTGTTGAGTTACATACTGGGTTTTATTGGGATTGGATTCATATTCAGTGGACAAAGATAAACTTAAGGAGTTTATGGGTTGATAATGTAAACGTATAACATAGCGATCTAAGGAAAAATTATCTTGTTTCATCTGTGAGTTTACATAGCCTAATGTTCCGCTAAACTTTTTAGTCCGATCTGTCCCTGAAAATATAAAGAAAGCGTTTTCTTCAGACCAGCGCCATCTTGGACCACCTCTTAATGTTGTATTAGAATAAATTCTAGGTTTATGTATAAATCCCCCTTCACTCCACCAGTTATTTTTATAATTAATATCTCCATTCAATTCATATTCAATACGGTTATAATTTCCTTCAAAATCAAAACTTGTAAATTGCTCTATTTGTATCTGTGCTCTTCGATACCAGGAAGTGGGTTTTGTAAATAGTCTTTTTACTTCCGCGTATTGCCGAATATCATCTGCTTGCCTTAAATACCCAATATCATTCAACTCTAATTCAGGAGAACGCCAGTTTCCACCTATTTCATATTGCCAATTTCCACCTCCTTGTTTTCCAAATTCAAATCTTCCACCTGTTCCTGTTAAAGAAGTTCTGGTTGGATCAACATCAACATGACCTGCATCCTCTCTTTGAAATAGATGGGTTAACGATTCTTGAGTTCGTAAAATAGCTTCTTCACTACCATTCACATTGCTTAAAACAAAATCGCCTTTTACATAAAATTCTCTGTCTCTCCAATTATGTTGAAAATCGAGTCCTCCTGTATATGCACTTTTATGTAAAAAATCCAGATTACCTTCTAACTTTCTGTTAGTTGAAGTAAATATTCCTCCTATAAATGTATTATTATCATTAAAATCTTTTTGTAATCTACCAACAAGATAGTTAGTTAATGGTTCTACTATTTCTTCTCGTTCTTCACCAACTTCATCCAATCCATCCAAAATTTCTTGATCATTGCTTAATTCTATTTTGACATATTCTTTTGAAGTAACACTTTCTAAAACTCCGACAGACCAACCATCCTTTGTTTTTCCGCTAAATTTTGCAGCTCCCCAAATAGTCGTAAAATCTGGGATGTCTTCATATTCTCCATTTTCAATATCTGCTGTGGAGTAGCCTTGAGGGCTTCTTCCAATTCTTCGAGAAAAGAATACATTATCTCGTCCACCTCCAACTTGGAAATCAAATATATTTTTGTTTTCTACAAAGAAGGGTCTCTGCTCTCTAAAAAATATTTCGAAACCATCTAAGGCTATTGCTCCAGGATCTGCTTCTACCTGTCCAAAATCGGGGTTTACTGTCAAATCAAGTGTTAAGTCGTTTGTAATTCCAATTTTTGCATCCAAACCTACTGCTAATTTTGTATCTGTACCATCACGAAAAGGATTTCCCTCTTCTTCTGGATATGTATCCAATTGTGCCACTCCATAAGGTTGGATTTCTAATTGTTTTTGTGATTTTAAACCTACTATGCCTTTTAATTCCCATATTCACTTACCCATCCAGGAGGATTAGGTAATACATGCTGCCATAGAGACCGTTCTTCTGTTCTAAAATATCGTCTCATAACCTGCAATCCCCAAACTTGTTCTTGTTCGCTGCTAAATCGAAGTTGGCTTAATGGGATTTGAATTTCGGCTGTCCAACCTTCCCATCTATCTGCGATTTTGTATACCATATTGGGTTCCAACTTTGATCGAAATCATCTCCATTATCCGAAATAAACTCATCCCCTTTTACTCCAGCTGCCGTTACTGTAAATGAGAAAGCAGTTCGTTTATCATGATAGCTGTCTATATGTACTTCCATGTAGTCTCCTTCAAAACCATCTCGTCTGGAAAGCCGACGTTCTATTTTATCGGGTTCTGCATCAAAACATTTAAAGGCAAAATAGATGTTCTTATCGTCGTATATAACTTTGAATTTTGTCTGTTCTGTGGGAGGAGCCCCGTTATCAGGACTATTTTGTACAAAATCAGAAGCCCAATCTACTGTATTCCAAGACACATCATCTAATATCCCATCAATTTTTGGAGCAGATTCATTCGGGATAGAATTGGTAGTATAACTTCTTTTAACTGGTTTGGCTTGTTCTTCTTTTTTAGTGGTATCTTCTTGTGAGAAATTTTTTATTGAAAAAATGAAAATTAGAAGGAATAATAATGTAGGTTTAAACATATTGACAGCTAGTTTAAATAGAGATATAAAATTCTATAAAATGTTACAGATAGCATAGCAATTAGGAGATATTTAACTTAAAAGGAGTTTAAATTTTTCATCAGTAAAAAATTAAAACACACTATTTGTTATTCAATTAAATAATAGTACATTTGCAGCCCGATTTATCCAAAAGAAGGAATGTTTAATACTGCTTGTAGGTGAATACAAGTAGAAAAATTAAAAAAAGTGGATACACTAAGTTATAAAACAGTTTCTGCAAATAAAGCTACCGTTACAAAAGAATGGTTGCACGTAGATGCTGATGGTCAAGCTTTAGGTCGTCTTGCCAGTAAAGTAGCAATATTGTTGCGTGGTAAGCATAAACCAAGTTTTACCCCTCATGTTGATTGTGGTGATAATATTGTTATTACAAATGCTGAAAAGATCACTCTTTCAGGGAATAAATGGGAAGCCAAAACCTATATAAGATATACTGGCTATCCTGGGGGACAACGTAGTTTGACTGCCAAAGAACTTTTTGAAAAAGATCCTGCAAGACTTGTTGAAAAAGCTGTAAAAGGTATGTTGCCTAAAAATAAATTAGGTGCTGCATTATTCAGAAATCTAAAAGTATATGTTGGAGCTGAGCACGATCAAGAAGCACAAAAACCAAGAACCATTAACCTTAACCATATCAAGTAATGGACGTAATTCATAAAATAGGTAGAAGAAAAAACGCTGTAGCGCGGATTTATGTTTCTAAAGGAAAAGGTAACATAACTGTTAACAATCGTGAAATGGAAAATTATTTCACAACAGGCACATTACAATATAAAGTTAGACAACCATTATCGTTAACCGATAATTTAAAAAGCTTCGATATTACTGTAAATGTTCATGGTGGAGGAACTACTGGACAGGCTGAAGCAATTCGTTTAGCTATTTCTCGTGCAATGTGCGAATTAAACGAAGAACACAGATTGGTTTTGAAACCAGAAGGTTTATTAACCAGAGATCCTAGAATGGTTGAGCGTAAGAAATTCGGACAGAAGAAAGCGCGTAAGAAATTCCAATTCTCAAAACGTTAAAATATTCAATTTGGTTGGGTATCTTTTACGATGCCCAATCAATATTATTAAGTTCTTATATATCAGTCGAATCTCATTATTTGAGACGACAAACAATTATTAATAACGCTGTTATCCGCCTTTGGCGGAAGTTAGTTTAGCATCTAAATCCCTTCGTACTCTATAGCTTTAAAGGCGGAGTCTCGTACAAGGCGATTGACATCTAAACATTACAGAACGTAAACTAAAACAAAATGGCAAACAACAAAGAAGTCAAAGATTTACTAGACGCAGGTGTACACTTTGGTCACCTCACCAGAAAATGGAATCCTAACATGGCACCATATATTTATATGGAGCGTAACGGAATTCACATCATCAACCTTTACAAAACCGCTGCAAAATTAGAAGAAGCTAACCAAGCTCTTAAGAAAATTGCTGCAACCGGAAGAAAAATTCTCTTCGTAGCTACCAAAAAACAAGCAAAAGATATAGTTGCAGAAAAAGCAGGTAATGCTAACATGCCTTATATTACTGAAAGATGGCCTGGCGGAATGCTAACCAACTTTGTAACTATAAGAAAAGCTGTTAAAAAAATGTCGTCCATTGACCGTTCAAAACAAGATGGTACTTTTAACACATTGTCTAAAAAAGAACGATTAGCGGTAGATCGTACTCGTGCTAAATTGGAGAAGAACTTAGGTTCTATTTCAGATATGACTCGCCTCCCTGCAGCTTTATTTGTTGTGGATACAACTCGTGAACATATTGCAGTTAAAGAAGCTTTGAAACTAAAAATTCCAATCTTCGCAATGGTAGATACAAATAGTGATCCTAATGTAATTGATTTTGTAATTCCATCTAATGATGATGCCTCAAAATCTATCGATAAGATAATGACCAGTGTTTCTAATGCTGTTATTGAAGGTCTTTCTGAAAGAAAAAGCATCAAAGAAAAAGAAACAGCAGAAGAAATTAAAAAAGAAGAAGCTCCTGCTCCAGAAAAAAAGGTTGCACGTAAAAGAGTAACTGCTGTTGTTGAAACAAAAACAACTACTTCTAAAGAAGAAGAAACAGTGAGTAAAGAAGAAGAATAAATATCATTAATAAAATATAAAGGTCGTTTGGTTTTACTCTTTTCAGATATAACTTAAACGACTTTTTAATAACACAAAACTTAAAAAAATAATATCATGGCAAATATAACAGCCGCAGAAGTAAAAAAACTTAGAGATGCCACCGGTGCTGGAATGATGGATTGTAAAAATGCATTAGTGGAAGCAAATGGTAACTACGACGAAGCAGTAAAAATTCTTCGTAAAAAAGGACAAAAAGTTGCAGAAAAAAGAGCAGACAGAGAATCAAGTGAAGGTGCTGCCATAGCAAAAGTAAATGATGCAAATAATGAAGGAGTTTTAATCGTGTTAGGATGTGAAACTGACTTTGTTGGTAAAAATGATGATTTTGTTGCACTTGCAAAACAATTTGCTGATTTAGCTTTAAATTATAATGACAAGGATTCTTTTTTAAATGCTAATTTTAATGGTATAACTGTTGCGGAAAAATTGATTGAGCAAACAGGTGTGACTGGCGAGAAAGTTCAATTAAACGATTTCAAAAAATTATCTGCACCATATGTAGGTTCTTATATTCACGGTAATAAAATTGCTGCCTTAGTTGGATTGTCTGAAAGAATTGACAAGGCAGATGTTGTTTCAAAAGATATTGCTATGCAAGTAGCTTCCATGGGAGCAACTACTTTATCTTATAAAGATTTTGATCCTGACTTTATTACTTCTGAAACTGAAGCAAGAATAGCAGTGATCAAAAAAGATAATATTGAGTTAGGTAGATTAGGCAAAACACTTAAAAATGTACCAACTTATATTTCCAGGGCACAATTGTCCGATGATGTAATTGAAGCTACCAAAGTGCGCTTACAAGAAGAATTAAAAGCTGAAGGTAAACCTGAACAGATTTGGGATAGAATTCTTCCTGGAAAATTAGAACGATTTATCTCAGATAACACTACACTTGATCAAGAACAATGTCTTTTGGATCAAAACTTTATTAAAAATGAAAAACAAAGTGTAGCAGATTATGTTAAATCTGCTGGTGAAGTTGAAGTCATTTCTTTTGCTAAAGTTGCTTTAGGATAAGCCCATATAATTATTAATTTTAAAACCGTTCTAAATTAATTTGGAACGGTTTTTTATTTTTAGCAGTTTGCTACAAACTATCCCTCATTTTTTTTCTTTATTTTTGTGTAATTAATTTCTACTATGCAATACAAAAGAATACTTTTAAAACTTTCCGGAGAAGCACTAATGGGCAAACGTCAATATGGTATTGATCCTGAAAGACTTCAAGAATATGCTAAAGAAATAAAAAATATTATAGAAAAAAAAGTTGAAGTCGCAATCGTCATAGGAGGCGGAAATATATTTAGGGGACTTGCTGGAGCTAGTCGGGGAATGGATCGTGTACAGGGAGATAATATGGGTATGCTCGCTACTGTTATTAATGGTTTAGCACTTCAAAGTGCTCTTGAAGATGAAGGTCTTCCCACTCGCTTACAAAGTGCAATAAAAATAAATGAAGTAGCCGAACCTTTTATAAGAAGAAGAGCTATAAGGCATCTTGAAAAAGGACGAGTAGTTATTTTTGGAGGAGGAACTGGAAATCCGTATTTTACAACAGATTCTGCAGCAGTATTACGTGCTATTGAAATTGGTGCAGATGTAATTTTAAAAGGGACTCGTGTTGATGGAATTTATTCTAGTGATCCTGAAAAAGATGCCAAAGCCACAAAATTTGATTTTATTAGTTTTGATGATGTTCTTAAAAAGGGTCTAAAAGTTATGGATACTACAGCTTTTACATTAAGTCAGGAAAACGAATTACCAATAATAGTATTTGACATGAATACCAATGGAAATCTATTAAAAGTAGTTTCTGGTGAAAAAGTAGGAACAAAAGTGAATTTGTAGCTTCAATTTCTTGCCAGGATGAATCTGGCCGGGAGCCGAAGTAACATGATAAAAAATAATTAAAATGGACGAAGAAGCGAAATTTATTATAGACAGCACAAGAGAGGCAATGGATAATGCCCTAAAACATCTTGAAAAAAAATTATCAAACATACGGGCTGGGAAAGCTTCTCCATCTATGGTTACAGGTGTAATGGTAGATTATTATGGAACTCCTACTCCTTTAAATCAAGTTTCAAATGTATCTACTCCAGATGGAATGACTATCTCAATTCAACCCTGGGAAAAATCGTTAATTCCAGAAATTGAAAAAGGGATACATATGGCTAATCTTGGTTTTAATCCTATGAATAATGGTGAAAGTGTAATAATAACCGTTCCTCCTTTAACAGAAGAACGAAGAATTGAACTTGTTAAGCAAACAAAAGCCGAGGGAGAAGAAACAAAAGTTGGAGTTCGCAATGACCGAAAGCAAGCCAATAACGAATTAAAAAAATTAGACATTTCCGAAGATTTAACTTCAAATCTTGAAATTGATATTCAGAATATGACAGATGATCATATTAATAAAATAGATGAATACTTAAGAGTAAAGGAGAAAGAAATTATGACGGTATAAATAATATTTTAAGATTTTTAAAATTTAATTTTTATTTATTTTTTAAATCATTTTATTGAAAATCTTTTTCACTTATAATTATTACTTTAAAAGCACCTTCTTTTAAGGGTCATTATTCCAAATAGTTGAGCCTATTTTAATACCTTTGCGCCTTTCTACCTTATAGGTAGTTCTAAAATATATTATTTGACTTGAACAAACTTTTTAGTATAGGGTTTTGGAGTGCAGTTGCTCGTTTTATATTGAGAAATCGTATATTTTTGCTATTTGTAATTGCTGGTATTACAGTTGCTTTAGCAATGCAATGGGAAAATATGCGCTTCTCTAATACGGAAGCTAATTTACTCCCTGATGAACACGAAATAAATTTAGAATATCTCAAGTTTTTAGATGAATTTGGTGATGAAGGTAATCTTATTATTCTCGGAGTTAAAGACTCAACTCTATTTACACCTTCAAAATTTACTGCTTGGAGTCGATTAGCAAACACAATTAATAGCTACGATGAAATAGAATTAACTATTTCTTTAGGGGATCTTAAAAAATTAAAAAAAAGAGAGGACACAACTGCATTTCAATTAGTGCCAGTAATACAAGATTCGGTTTTAACTGAAGAATCATTAAAACGATATCAGTACGAGCTTTTTAATAAACTTCCATTTTACGAAGGGATTAGTATATAGTCCTAATAAAAAATCTATTCGCACAGCTGTCTATCTAAAAAAAGAGATTTTAAATACTCCGGCAAGAAGGGATTTCATTCTTAATGATTTAATTCCTCTAATTGATAAATTTGAAATTGAAACCGATTTAAAAGTACATACATCAGGGATGCCTTATATACGCACTCTCAATGCTCAAAATATTATTGATGAAATAGGCATGTTCGTGGGTGCTGCTTTATTTATAACCTCCCTACTTTTTTTCTTTTTCTTTAGGTCGTTTCGAGCTACTCTCATCTCCATGTTTACTGTGATTATAGGTGTTATGTGGGCTTTTGGAATTTTAGGTTTACTTCATTATGAAATTACTGTACTTACTGCTTTAATCCCGCCGCTAATAATTGTAATTGGAATACCTAATTGTATATTCCTCATAAATAAATATCAACAAGAAATAAAACTTCACGGAAATCAAGCCAAATCATTACAACGTGTTATTGCAAAAGTTGGGAATGCAACACTAATGACCAATCTCACTACAGCATCTGGTTTTGCAACATTCATTCTAACAAACAGCAAACTCCTTAAGGAATTTGGTATTGTAGCCTCTATTAATATTATAGCAATTTTTTTATTAAGCTTATTTATTATCCCAATTGTTTATAGTTTTTTACCTCCTCCAAAACACAAGCATTTAAAACATTTAAATAGGCGTTGGATAAATAAATTTGTTAACTGGACAGCATACATGGTAAAAAATCATCGTGTAGGTATATATATAACTTCTGTATTGATACTTTGTGCTAGTATAATAGGTATTTTTAATATCCGCATATCGGGGAGTATTATTGAAGATATGCCGCATAATACAGAATTTTTTAGCGATATTAAGTTTTTTGAAAAAGAGTATGAGGGTATCATGCCCTTGGAAATTCTAATTGATACTAAGCGTAAAAAAGGAGTGATGAAACTCGCAACTTTAAAACGCATGGATGAATTACAAAACTATTTTTCTGAAATACCAGAACTTTCTAAACCTCTATCAGTTGTTGAATTGGTTAAGTTTTCCAAACAAGCCTATTATAATAATAACCCAGAATATTACCAACTCCCTAATAATCAAGAACGAACATTTTTACTGTCTTATGCAAAGAGCAGCTCTGAAAACACACATTTTTTGAATAATTATGTAGATAGTACAGGTCAATTCGCGCGTATTACTACATTTATGAAGGACACCAATACCGATAGATTTGATCGAATAGAAGAGGATTTAAAAGCCAAAATTGATAATATTTTCCCTTCAGACCGTTATAATGTATTGCTCACTGGAAAAGCACTGGTTTTTCAAAAGGGAACAAGATTTCTAGTAAACAATCTTATTTTATCACTATCCCTTGCTATTTTATTAATTGCTCTTTTTATGGCTTGGATGTTTAGAAGTGTGAAAATGATTTTAGTCTCTCTTATTCCAAATCTCCTTCCTTTAATTATCACAGCTGGCCTTATGGGATTTCTGGGAGTTCCTATAAAGCCTTCAACAATATTAGTGTTTAGCATTGCTTTCGGAATATCTGTTGATGATACAATACATTTCTTAGCAAAATACAGGCAAGAATTAATTGCTAATCATTGGCGAATAAGAAAATCCGTTTATGCCGCTCTTAAAGAAACGGGTGTTAGTATGTTTTATACTTCTATAGTTTTATTCTTTGGATTTTCAGTATTTGCAATCTCAAGCTTTGGTGGAACAGTTGCTCTGGGAATTTTAGTTTCCATAACGCTTTTGTTTGCTATGCTTGCCAATTTATTATTACTTCCTTCATTATTATTGTCATTAGAACGAAGTATAGCAAATAAGAAAACATTAAAAAAACCGGCATTAATAATTTTATCTGATACAGAAATTGAAGATAATCTGGATAATTAAAATCATAATTTGTCCTTTTACAAGTATAAAGTATCTTTACCCTTTCAATAAAAACAACTATGCAACAAAATACTATTATTGATTTATTACAAACCAATCCATCTAATGCTGAAATTACCATTTTCGGATGGGTACGTGCTTTTAGAAGTAATAGGTTTATTGCTCTAAATGATGGAACTACTATTAAAAACATACAATGTGTTGTTGATTTTGAAAATATTGAAGAAGAAATTTTAAAAAAAATAACTATTGGTTCTTCTTTAAAAATTACAGGAATTTTAGTTAAAAGTAAAGGCCATGGGCAACTAGTAGAAATTCAGGTCAACAAAATTGAAATACTTGGAGAAGCTGATCCTGAAGAAATAAAATTAACCATTCTTTCTCCTAAACGTCACACACTTGAAAAATTACGTGAACAAGCCCATTTACGAATACGCACAAACACTTTTAGCGCTATCATGCGGATACGATCTAAACTTGCATTTGCAATCCACGAATATTTTCAGATAAATGGATTTATTTATATGCATTCCCCAATTATAACAGGCAGTGATGCTGAAGGTGCTGGTGAAATGTTTCGAGTTTCTTCCTTAGACCCAAAGAATCCTCCTTTAGATGAAAATGGGAATATTGATTATAAACAAGATTTCTTCGAAAAAGAAACAAACTTGACTGTTAGTGGACAATTGGAAGCGGAAACATATGCTCTGGGATTAGGTAAAGTTTATACTTTCGGTCCTACTTTTCGTGCTGAAAACTCTAACACATCTCGTCATTTAGCTGAATTCTGGATGATTGAACCCGAAGTTGCATTTTGTGATCTGAATCAAAATATGGATCTGGCAGAAGATTTTATCAAGTATGTAGTTAACTATGCACTTGATAATTGTATAGACGATTTAGAATTTCTAGAAAACAGGTTGCTTCAGGAAGAAAAAAGTAAACCTCAAGATCAACGCAGTGAATTGGCTTTACGTGAAAAGCTTAAATTTATAACTGAAAATAATTTTAAACGAATCACCTATACGGAAGCCATAGAAATTCTCAGGCAATCCAAACCCAATAAAAAGAAAAAATTTAAATACCTAATAGAAGAATGGGGTACCGATCTCCAAAGTGAACACGAGCGTTTTTTGGTTGAAAAATACTTTAAATGTCCTGTAATATTATATGATTATCCTGCAACCATTAAGGCCTTTTATATGCGCTTAAATGAAGATGGTAAAACGGTAAGAGCTATGGATGTTCTTTTTCCAGGAATTGGTGAAATTGTAGGAGGATCACAGCGTGAAGAACGTTATGATGTGCTAAAACAAAAAATGGCTGCTATGGATATTGATGAAAAAGAATTATGGTGGTATCTTGATCTAAGAAAATATGGGACTGCTGTTCACAGTGGTTTCGGTCTAGGATTTGAACGATTGGTTCAATTTGTTACAGGCATGGGTAATATAAGAGATGTTATTCCTTATCCACGTAGTCCTGGAAATGCAAGTTTTTAAATATCTAAAGATTTTCATAAAACAACCATCTTTTCTATTTAAGTAGGTTGTTTTTTTTTATTTTTATATGGTTGAATGAAAATACAATGTTAAAACAACAACTTAATTTTAAACTCTCACAAAAGTTATCACCTCAACAAATTCAGTTGATGAAACTAATTCAATTGCCTACACAAGCTTTTGAACAACGCATTTCTCAGGAAATTGAAGAAAACCCCGCTCTTGAAGGAGGTAAAGAGGAAAAAGATGATTTTGAAGATGACATTAGTAATGATGACTTAGAAAATGAATTTGATGAAGGTAATGAAGTAATAGATATCGAAATAAATATTGATGATTACTTAAGTGATGACGAAACACCAAGCTATAAATTATCCGCAATTAATTACTCTGCAGATGACGAGGAAAAACAGGTGCCCTATGCATCTGGCACTTCTTTCAACCAATACTTACAACAACAACTTAATACCTATAGACTAAATGATGAACAAAGAGAAATCGCTCGTTTTTTGGTGGGCAGTGTAGATGAAAGTGGTTATATACGCAGAGATATAATAGATATAGTAGATGATTTAGCCTTTACTCAAAATATTTTTACATCAGAAAAAAAGGTGAAATATATTTTAAATCTTGTACAAGAATTAGATCCCTCTGGTGTGGGCGCTAAAGATCTTCAAGAGTGTTTATCAATTCAGTTAAAACGAAAAAAAGATACTCCTTCTATATCCCTGGCTACTCGTATTATTGATGAAGCCTTTGATCACTTTTCAAAAAAGCATTATAAGAATTTACTAAATAGATTTGAAATATCTGAAGACCAATTACGCGAATCTATTCATGAAATTGAAGGATTAAATCCCAAACCAGGAGGCTCCTATTCTAGTAATAACAAGATAGTAGAACATGTTGTGCCAGATTTTGCAATAAAAATCATTGATGGGGAATTGGAATTAACTCTAAATGGAAGAAATGCTCCAGATCTTCATGTTTCGAGAGATTATACAGAAATGCTCAAAGGTTATAAGGTAGCTAAACAAAAAACCAAATCACAAAAAGATGCTATTTTATTTATTAAACAAAAACTAGATGCTGCTAAATGGTTTATAGATGCCATTAAACAGCGACAACAAACTTTATTTATCACTATGAATGCCATCATGCATCATCAAGAGGTGTATTTTTTAACCGGAGATGAACAAAAGCTGAAGCCCATGATATTAAAAAATATAGCTGATGAAATAAATATGGATGTATCTACAGTATCTAGAGTGGCAAATAGTAAATACGTTGATACTCCTTATGGGATTAAGTTGATAAAAGAATTCTTTAGTGAGTCTATGAAAAATGTTAAGGGGGAAGATGTTTCTACTAGAGAAATAAAAAATATTCTTGAATTAATTATTGCTGAAGAGAATAAAAGGAAACCTCTAACCGATGATAAATTAGCAAATATTTTAAAAGAAAAGGGGTACCCTATCGCCCGACGCACTATAGCCAAATATAGAGAACAACTAGGTTTGCCTGTTGCACGTCTAAGAAAAGAAATATAATGAATTACTTTTTGCGTATCGCATCATATTTGTTTCATCCAATTTTAATGCCTTTGTTAGGAACAGTAATTTATTATCTTATTACACCTAGATTTATTGAAACTGAAATAATTGAAGTAAAAGTTTCTGCAATCATTATAATTACCGTTTTAATTCCAATTATTACATTTTTTTTATTAAAAAATTTAACTGTTGTCGACAGTATCAAACTAAAAGATGTGAGGGAACGCAAATTTCCTTTAATGATTCAAACTTTATTGATACTCTTAATAATTAAAATGGTTTTTAGCGCTTATGAAACTCCAGAACTATTTTATTTTTTTGTTGGGGTACTTTTTTCAACTCTTACAGCGTTGGTTTTAGTTTTTTTTAGTTTTAAGATAAGTTTACATCAAATGGGAATTGCAGGTGTAACCATGTTTCTAATTGCACTTAGTGTTCATTTTAAATTAAATTTTTTATTTGGAATTGGATTTTTCTTCTTTTGTAATGGTTGGGTTGCCTCTTCAAGGCTACATAAAAACTCTCATAATTACCCAGAATTAATTGCAGGTTTTTTTTTAGGTATAATACCTCAGGTAATTATGCTAAATTTTTGGTTATAATATATAGAAAATTAACCCCAGCTTAAATGTTTTAAAGTTTACTTGTTGCCCATCAGTTGTGACAGCATCATCATTAAAAAAAGAATTAATGCTATAGTATACAAAAAAGTTAAACTTGTTAAATCCTAGACTCGCGGTAGCTCCTAATCTAAGTTTATCAAATTCCGATATATTTGAGTGTCTAATAGAGTTGGTTGAATCTTTAAAAGAAGCTTCGTGCCAAAAGGCGTAACCAACTCTAAAACCAGCGTAAGCACGCCAAAATTTATAAGTTGTAGGTGTCGAACTTCGCCATCTTAATTCAAGGGGAACTTCAATTATCCCTGTTTTAAATCGATTAGATTTAAAATCTATATTGGAATCTATTATTGTAAATGTTGTATTTCCTTCTGTATCTTCATCTATAAATAAATTGCTCCCATATTGATCAAATGACATGCCAACACCAATTGCAATAGCTATATTGCGATTTTTATTAATAGGCATATCTCTCAAAAACCCAAACTGAATGCCTCCAGTTAGACCCTCTGGATTTACACCATCTGGGGTAGCTGAAAAAATATTATAGTTTACTCCTATATAAAATTGATCCTCTCTATAGTGTGAATCTCCACTAATTTTAGGAATAGTATCCTGAGCTAAACCATTAAATGCTAATAGAATAAAAAATAAACAAAAAATATATCTTGTTATATATAACATTTGTAGATGCTAATGAATTTAATCTTTGAATTGTTCTAAAAAAAATATTACATTTTTTGACAGTGAGATGTAAATAAAAATTTCTCTTGACAATTTAAGGTGTTTTTAATAAAAAAAAAGCCTTAATCCCGAGTTTTCGGGACAAGGCGTATATAAATTATAATTATTTAAGTTTATTACTCGTCCAATTGATTACCCGGTGTAGTTATGTATATAATTTTCACCATATTCAATTTACGTAACTCTTCTTTAATATCAGTTACAAGACCTGTGTTAGTGTCATCATCAACCTTTAATGCTACTACTACTTTACTTTGCAACTCAGGAATTAATTTTCCTCTTGCTTCGTTTAATGCTAATCCTATATTTGATATATCTGTATATTTATCTCCTATTTGGATTCTTCCCTCTTTCCCATACTTATCTTTATATTGTTGACTAGGTTTCCCTGCAAAAATAAAAACAGATCTATCTTTTCTAAGTTTTTCAACTTGGTCTGCTTTAGGTAAGTTTTGTTCTACTAATAGGTTAGTTTCTCTCATTACCGTAGCAACCATAAAAAAGAATAATAACATAAAAACAATATCCGGTAGGGATGCCGTTGATATGGGAGGTAACTCATTACTTTTTTTCTTTGTGAATTTTGACATACTCTCCTTTATTATTTATTATTTATCTGTTTTTTTTGGTGAAGCTTCAGACAATTTCAAAGGATATAATTTTTGAATCTGCTTTAATTTACCTTCAGCTTCTGCTCTATTACCCTTATAAGTTCCGGCATCAACATCTTTCTTAACCTCTGTAAATTTCCATCCAAATAATCGTTGGGACTCCCTATCTCTAAGGAAATTATAGGCTCCAACCAATTCATTTTGAACAGCTATGTACATTTTATATGATGTTAATCTATCATTTTGAACAGATATAACTGCCTTATCAGGATTATCAGAAGAAGAAGGGTCTTTTTTTCCTTTACAATATGAGCAATACTCAGGACTATTAGATGGAGCTCCACCATTATCAAGAAAATCGATAGCTGCTTGACGTAAATCCTTTAAATTCATTGGACTTTCTTCTACTAGTAAATCGTCATTTTTATTAACCAATACTATAAATAAGTTTTTATCCTTAATTAATACCGGATCATCAGGCATATTTTCTTGAATTGGTGGTAATTGTCTAGCAATCCCTTTATCTTTTTCCATTGTAGTAGTTACTAAGAAAAATATAAGAAGTAGGAATGCGATGTCTGCCATTGATCCTGCATTAACTTCTGGTGCTGATCTTCTTGCCATTATTTTGCTCTTTTAAATCCACTAATAATCATAGAACCTATAGCTATTACTGCTAGTATATAAAAAGTATATAAGCCAGCACCAACCCATTTTGAGCCTGCTTCAGATAACATTTCGCCATCTTTAAGCTCCATTGGTGTATTATCTGCCAATGCATAGGAAATGGCAATAACTACTATAAAAGCACCTAAGATTATTAGAGTGTTTTTAATATTTCCAGATAAAAGCCCTTTAAATCCAAAAATAATAACAGAGACTAAAACTAAAGCAAATATGATATATGCTGTATATAAAAACCCGTCTATGCCAGTACCTCCTTCTATAATTGCTTCATCACCCTTCATAATGATCATAGCTAGAAAGTAAACACCTATAAGGCTTATAATCAATCCTACAATTTTTATTATTTTATTTAAACCCATTATACTTGGTATATTAAATTATTATTTGTTTTTATTCTCTACCAACATATCCATTAATGTGATAGATGCATCTTCCATGCTATTTACAATACTATCAATCTTAGCAATAATATAATTATAGAAAACTTGAAGTATTATTGCAACAATTAAACCAAATACTGTTGTTAAAAGTGCTATTTTAATACCTCCTGCTACAAGAGATGGATTCATATCTCCGGCTGCTTGTATTTTATCGAAAGCATCAATCATACCAATTACTGTTCCCATAATCCAAGCATAGGTGCTATTGCAATAAATAATGAAATCCAAGAAACATTTTTTTCGAACTGACCCATTTGTACTCCACCATAGGCTATAATAGATTTTTCTGCAGCTTCTAAACTTTCGTCTGCGCGTTCTAGTCCTTGATAATAAATAGATGCAACTGGCCCTTTTGTATTTCTACAGACCTCCTTTGCGGCATCTAATCCACCACTTTTTAAAGCATCTTCTACATTATCTGCTAATTTTTGAGTATTAGTTGTTGAAAGGTTTAAATAAATAATTCTTTCAATTGCAAATGCCAAACCAAGAATTAAACATAAAAGAACAATTCCCATAAATCCGGGACCTCCTTCTACAAAACGATTTTTTAATTCTTGATGAAATCCTACTGATTCAGTGGTGTCAGTTCCACCTTCATCTTGAATAATTGAGACAGTTGCTGCTGTCGTTACTGTTTGGACATTACTAAACATTGATTGAACTGATGTTGCTTTAGCGTTAAGAGTTCCAACAAAAACCAATGTGGTAATTGCCATAATAGAAAATAATTTTTTCATTGCTATCGACTTAAAATTTGTTTTAATTAAAGGTTTTAAAGATATAAAAAAATACTTAATCTCCAAGAATAAATATTTTGTAGAGATGAAGGGATTAATATCGTTTTTCCCAAACTTCTCTTTGTATTAATTATATAAAGAATATTAACTCTTTATAAAAAATTCAGCAGAGAGGAAGGGATTCGAACCCTCGATACGCTTTTGGCGTATACACACTTTCCAGGCGTGCGCCTTCGACCACTCGGCCACCTCTCTTAATTGTCATTATTTTGACAAATCTGCCAAACGGTTTGCCAAATAACAAAAAATATATCGCTTGGTGAAATATTTATTAGATTTATTTATTTCATTTCTCCTCTTATAGACGTTTCAAATACAGTTTTGAGTTGGTTAGTAGGAGTTTTTTGACCTAATAGTAACATTAATTTTGCCAGAGCAGCCTCAGTAGTAATATCCTTACCTGATATTACTCCAATTTTTTTAAGTTGAATATTAGTTCTATATAAACCCATATTAACACTTCCTCCTGGACATTGAGTCACATTTATTACCGGAATACCTTTTTCTATTAGCTTTTTAATTGCTCTTATAAACCATTTTCTATTTGTTAGATTTCCACTGCCATAAGACTCTAAAACTAATCCTTTCATTTGAGGGAAGGAAAACAAATGATTTATAGTTGCTTTATTAATCCCTGGAAACATTTTAACCAGTAATATGTCGGATTCTAATTTTTTATAAACCCTTAATTTTTTTTGTCGATCAGGAACCCAAAGCGCTTGATAATTGATCGATATATTCAAACCGCTAACAACTAATGGCGGATAATTTAAAGAGTCAAAAGCTTCAAAATGCTCAGCGTTAATTTTTGTGGTTCGGTTTGCTCTGTATAATTTATATTCAAAATATAAACATACCTCTGCTATTATTGGTTGTCCGCTTTCACAAAGCGATGCAATTTGAATAGATGTAATTAAATTTTCTTTTGCATCCGTACGCAAATCTCCTATAGGTAATTGTGAACCTGTAAATATTACTGGTTTGCTTAAGTTTTCTAGCATAAAACTCAATGCTGAAGCCGTATAAGACATAGTATCACTTCCATGAAGTATAACAAAACCATCATAGGCATCGTAGTTATCTTCAATTATAGTAACCAGATCGACCCAATAGTCTGGGTTCATATTTGAACTATCTATAGGTTCTTTAAAACTTTGAGTCGCTATATTACATTCCAAGAGATTTAATTCGGGAATTTGTTCTAATAACTCATCGAAATTGAAATTGTGTAAAGTACCTGTTTCAAAGTCTTTAATCATCCCAATTGTACCTCCTGTATATATAAGGAGTATGTTAGGTTCTCTATTCATAATTTCTTTTAAATACCAAAAATATTTCTTGAGTTTTTTGTGGTTATTCTTGCTATTTCATTTTCTGAAACTCTGTAAATTTCTGCAACTTTTTTACAGACAAGTGACACATAACTGCTCTCATTTCTTTTACCTCTAAAAGGCACAGGAGCAAGGTATGGCGCATCTGTTTCCAATACAATATGTTTAAGATCAATGCTGTTTAAAAATTGATCGATTTTTCCATTTTTAAAAGTAATTACACCCCCTATTCCAAGCTTCATATTATAAGATATTGCTTGTTGAGCTTGTTGTTGTGTCCCAGTGAAACAATGAAATATTCCGAATAAATCGTTCCCTTTTTCTGTTTCTAAAACTTGAAAAACTTCATCAAATGCATCCCGACAATGAATTACAATTGGAAGTTTGTGTTTTTTTGCTAATTGTATTTGCTCTCTGAATGCTTTTTTTTGAATTTCTAATGTGCTAGTGTCCCAGTACAAATCAATCCCAATTTCTCCAACTGCATAAAAACTTCTTTTTTTAAACTGTTCCTCAACATGAGCAAGTTCTTCCCGGTAATTTTCTTTTACTGAAGTGGGGTGTAAACCCATCATTAAAAAAATATTTTTAGGATAATCCTTTTCTAGCTCATACATAGACTCCGTAAATCCCGAATCTATAGCTGGAATAAAGAAACGTTGCACACCCTCTTCAAAGGCGCGTTGCATTATCTTGTCTCTATCTTCACTAAAAGCTTCACTATATAAATGTGTATGAGTGTCGGTTAACATAGATGCAAAGCTAAGTGTTTGTAATGAACTTTTAGAGTTCACCTTAATTATATTGTTTCCTATATTTACAAAAAAAATAAATGACGCAATTAAGAAGTCTTCTTGAAGAAAAAGGATTTTATAGAATACCTCTAAAAAAATTAAACTCTGGTCATTATAAATTTTCAGCAAAAATAAATAAAATTTCAGGGAGTTTCATTTTAGACACTGGTGCTTCAACAAGTTGTATAGGTTTTAAAAGTGTCCCCTATTTTTTTCTCAACAGTGAGGCGAGTTCAATAAAAGCTGCTGGAGCTGGTGCCATAAATATGAAAACAAAAATAGCTCGTAATAATACGCTATATATCGGTTCTTGGAAGGAGTCTAATATTGATTTTGTGCTATTTGATTTATCTCATGTAAATGAAGCGCTTCAACAGGTAAAGGAAGAGCCTGTTCATGGTATTTTTGGAGCTGATTTTTTAAAAAGAACGCGATCAGTCATAGACTATGGAAGAAATTGTTTTTATGTTAAGTAAAATATCAAAATTTACATTCCTTGGTTAATTTTTTTTATTACTTTTAAGTACTCCCTACAAACCTTGCTATATTGAGAAAACTATTGGTATTTTTTATCCCCCTTTTTTTGTATCCCTTTATAGGATTTACACAGGATATCCAGTATTATAGATTTATAGCAGATACCACTCACAATAAATTATTAAAATTAGAAGCAATGGATTCTGTCTTGTCAAAAAGTTTTGGCAGAGATAATGATACTTTTATTGTGTTCAGCATTCAATATATCAATCTAGCCGAAGATTTAGATAGTATTGAGCTAGCTGCTAAGAAAGCCATGAATTTAGAACATATACTATCAGTATCTAAAAACGATCCACGAAAAGCTGTCACTGTAATAGATCGGGTTTTAGCTCATAAATACAAAATCAAAGGATAGTTTTTTACTAGGAGGTCTTTACTTAAAAAGAGGGGAAGCCAATACTAGAATAGATTAGTAAATGCGATTGAAGATTATACCACTGCAATAGATAATTTTTCAGAAAAAGACTCCATATATATGTAGCAGATGCTATCTTTTTAGGGGCGAGCTTATTCAAACCTTGGTAAGTTTATTCCGCAGGCGTAGATTTTAAATATGCTTATACTTATTTTGAAAACCTCAAAGATTACGAGTATATGCAGTATGCACATCAAGGGAATATTACCATGTATAGTATGAATGGTTTTACGATAAAGCAAAACTGGAAAGGGATGTTCTTATTAAAAAATTAATTGAATTAGATTTAACCGAACCACTTTCTGTTTCTTATTTCAACCAATCTGTTGACTACTATAAGATAGGAAATAAAAAATTACAATTAGAATATTTACTCAAAGCAGAGAAGAAAATAAATAGTGATAAATCTTTACAAAATAATTTGATTTACATATTAATTAATTGTAAAATGGTCGAATATTATTGCAAGGATTATAATTTTGAAAAAGCAGATAAATATCTAAAAATAATCGATGATAAATATGAAAGGATCAAAGGAGACTTGATAGCAGAATCCTTTTATTATGGTACCAAAGCAGTTTATTATGAAATCGTAGAAGAATTTGATAAGGCCCTTGAATTTGCAAAAGAAAAAGAAAGAATTTCGCATATTATTAATTATGGTGCAGATAAGATGGAATCTCATCTATTATTATCTAATATTTATTACCAACTTGGTGATTATCAAAAAAGTATAGACAATAAAAATGAGTATTTGGAAATTAAAGACTCCATTTTCAATATGAGTTCTGCTAATTCATTAGCCTATTACCAAACGTTGTATGAAACTGAAAAAAAAGAGAAAGAATTAGTTGAAAAAAATGCAAACATTCAACTTTTAGAGAAAGATAATGAAACATTCAAAAAATTATCCGGAATTGTAGGAATTGTAGCTATTTTATTATTTGGATTGGCTTTGTTATACCGCAACCAACGGGATTTAAAAAACAAAAAAGATCTTCAAGAAAAATATAGTCAAGATTTATTACAGTCTCAGGAAGATGAACGAAAACGCATTTCTAATGATTTACACGATGGTCTTGGTCAAAAACTATTGATTATAAAAAACAAGCTTATCTCTTCCGGAAATAACTCAGCCAAAGTTATAGTAGAAGATACCATAGAAGAAGTGAGAAGAATCTCTAAAGATTTACACCCATTCCAGCTTCAGGAATTAGGTTTAACAAAAGCTATAGAACATACTATAAATCAGATTGATGAAAATACCTCATTATTTATTTCTTCAAAAATAGAAAACATAGACAATCTTTTTCTCAAAGAACAAGAAATTAATATTTACCGTATTGTACAGGAAAGTTTAACAAATATTATTAAACACGCTGAAGCTGAAGCTGGAAGAGTTTCTGTTAAAAAAGCGGGACATGATATTACCATTTCAATAAAAGATAATGGAATTGGTTTTGATTTCCCAAATAAGTACAAAGACAAAAAGTCACTAGGACTAAAAACATTAGTAGAACGCACTAAATTTCTTAACGGACAAATGAAAGTACAATCGGGAAAAGGACAAGGAACATTAATTGAATTTATTTTTCCATTAACATGATAGAGCAATCGATAATAACAGCAGATGACCATCCCTTGTTATTAAAGGGGTTAAATGATTTCTTGCTAGAAAAAAAATACAATATTATAGGAAGTGGTAATGATGGAAGGGAGGCCTATAATTTAATAATTAAAGAAAAGCCAGATATAGCAATTCTTGATATTCAAATGCCTTTTCTGACAGGATTAGACATTGCTAAAAAATGTAAAACAAATAACTTAAAAACAAAAATTGTTCTCATTACATTTCATAAAGAAAAGATTCTATTTCAGAAAGCCAGTGAATTGAATATCTTTGGTTATATATTAAAAGAGTTTGCAATTGAAGAAATTGAGAACTGTTTAAAATCTGTTTCTAAAGGAATCCCCTATTTTAGTCCGAAAATTAAGGATTTATTAGGAATTAGCCCCTTCAAGGATAGTTACCTGCCAAATTTAACTCCATCTGAAAAAAAGATCCTTAAGCTAATTGCAAAAGACAAAACTAATAAAGAAATTGCTTCACTCCTTTTTATATCTTATCGAACGGTTGAAAAACATCGTAGCAATATAATATCCAAATTAAAATTAGAACAAAAAACTAATAGTCTTCTTATTTGGGCAAAAGACAATTCCGACAAACTTCTTTAACTGGCATAAAATTATTACAAATTTACGTGTCTACACTTATTTCTTTTCCTATTTAATTTTCAGACTTTTACAGTATGAAAAGTGAGGTTGTTTTTAATATAAAAGAAAAGGTAATTAGACAAAATAAAAACAAGAAGGTATTATTTGTATCAATAATAATTATTGTAATGGGTATTATAATTCTTAATACAATTTCCTTTTTAGTTTCATAAGAAATGAATTTTTATGTTTTCAGTTATCTAACCAAATAAAAACCCAGTTTAATCACTGGGTTTTTAATTTTACTAGTTATAACTCTAAAGCTTTTTTAAGATTGTTGTCCATTAAATGTTCAAGCGGATTTTCAAGTGCTTCTTTTATAGCTACCAAAAATCCCACAGATTCTCGTCCATCAATTATTCTGTGATCATAAGATAATGCCAAATACATTATAGGTCGAATCTCTACTTTACCATTAATAGCGACTGGTCTTTCCACAATATTATGCATTCCTAATATTCCACTTTGTGGTGGATTAATAATAGGAGTGGATAACATACTTCCAAACACACCCCCATTTGAAATAGTAAAAGTTCCTCCTGTCATTTCATCAACTGTAATCTGACCATCTCTAGCTCTAATTGCCAACCGTTTTACTTCTTCTTCAACACCTTTAAAATTTAATCTTTCCGCATTTCTTATCACTGGAACCATTAATCCTTTTGGACCAGAGACCGCAATCGAAATATCCATAAAATCATGTTTGATTTGATAATCACCATCTATCATAGAATTTACATCCGGATAGAGATCCAAAGCTCTTACTACTGCCAGAGTAAAAAACGACATAAAACCCAAACCAACCCCATGTATTTCTTTAAATGCTTCTTTATTTTCTTTTCTAATAGTAAATATAGCTGACATATCCACTTCATTAAAAGTGGTTAACATAGCTGTTTCATTTTTTACAGAAACTAATCGTTCAGCTACCTTACGACGAAGTAAAGAAAGCTTCTTTCTATTAGATTCCCTTTGACCATCACCAGATGTTCCCATTGATGGTACCGCTTTTATAGCATCGTCTTT
>PVMK01119945.1_pt1 | contig 25820 bp, 24 predicted proteins | sample 1853481 | NCBI WGS metagenome assembly PVMK01 (sample SAMN08533507, study PRJNA380276) | Marine sediment metagenome, whole genome shotgun sequencing project.
AGCATTAAGTTGTCGGTGCCTAAAGACTCCGAGAAAAGAAGGTATAGAAGGGCCGATCAAACCACCCACACTGGCACCGGCGGCAATAATGCTAAAGAGCCTGCCAGCCTGTTCTTTCGAGAACAGGTCTGACATAAAACTCCAAAACACCGAAATATGAAAAAGACTAAACACGCTCACCCAGAGATAGAACGCCTTGTCGATGAGAGTTCGATCAACAAAGGCCGACGAGGACACATAGAAAATGGCAAACGTGAGGGCAAAGAAGCCGTACATGGCCGGCACCAGAAGATGGAAACGAAACCGCGAAACCGCCACGCCGTAGAGTGCAACCACGGCAGTACTGACAAAGAAGTTAAGCGTCCACAACCAACTGACCTCGGCGTCTGACCAGTCGCTGGCCATGGCGTCGCGTACCGGACGGAGGATGTAGTAGGCCGACATCAATAGCACCACAAAAAGAAACGAACTCAGGGTCGCGTTGACCTCGTGCGCTTCTATCTTCGACGCCTTTTTTAGAAACCTGCTAATTGGTTTATTGTTGTTCACAGGCACTGCCGTCTCTTATGTTGTAGCTATTGCATTTCATCTTTAAAAAACCATCCTATATTAATGCTATTAACGAGGCGCGGGCACACTCTGACTGAGTCCAGCCATTATTTGCTCACGCCCGGTTTACGGCTACACCAACGGAAAATCTGATGATCGACCAGAAGCCGTCTAGAGCTTGACTATCAGCTTGCCCTTGTTACCGCCGGTAAAGAACAGGTTAAGCCCGTCTATGGCTGTCTCCAGGCCTTCCAGAATATGGCTGCGGTATTTGATTTTGCCGCTCATCACGTAAGGCGTTAGTTTGGCGAGCAACTCGGGTACCTCGCCAAAGTGATCAGGCATTGCAAATCCCCGAATGGTTATGCGTTTTTTAATGAGAGGGATCCAGTTCGGGCCCGCGCTTGGAGTAGCGGTACCGTAATCGGCGATCATGCCGCATACGACAATTCGGCCATGGGCGTTCATGCGTTCAAACACATGATTTTGAATTGGGCCGCCGGTGTTTTCAAAATAGATATCAACACCCTGGGGAGCCAGTTGCGCGAGTTTGGCAGCGATATCGTCGGTCTTGTAGTTGATTGCGCCGTCAAAGCCCAGTTCATTGACAATCCAGTCGCACTTTTCGTCGTTACCTGCCACGCCAATTACGTTCAGACCATCGGCCTTGGCCAGCTGACCGACGATGGAACCGACTGATCCGGCTGCTCCGCTGACGACGATAGTCTCGCCTGCTTTGGGGTTTCCAAAAGCGAATAAGCCCTGGGTGGCTGTTAAACCCGGCAAAGCGAACACAGATAGTACAGTTTCAGCATCTACCCCGGCTTGTATTTTACTGAGGCCCTCACCACTACTTAATAAGTATTCTGTCCAGCCGATCATCCCACGAACCCGATCACCAGCGATGAAATCCGGATGGTTACTCTCGACGACCTCGCCCAAACCCGAGGAGCGCATCACTTCACCCAGGGCTACCGGGGGAATATAGCTCTCCGGGTCGGGGCTCATCCAGCCGATCATGGCCGGGTCGAGAGACATATGGGTTTGCTTAACCAGAATTTGACCCGGACCTGCACAGGGGATTTCATTCTGCACAACTTCAAACAACTCTGGGCCTATGGGTCCAGGGGTCGGGCGGGCGATAAGGTTAATTGCTGTATAGGTATTCATTGAGTGCTCTCCACATGTCTAATTGATTTGAATGCGTTCATTCTTGCCCATGGGCCTGAACGAGATAATTCTTCCCAGCACGAGATGGCAGCATTATTGCGTCCTTTATTTGTAAGATATATGGGGTATTATGGGGATCATTATTGTTTTTAAAGCAATATTAATACGAATCGATTGGCGAGAGACGAGGCTGCACTATGGATGAACTACGCGCATTACGGTATTTCAGCAAAGTGGTCGAAACCGGCAGCTTTACTAAAGCCGCGAGCCTGTTTTCTGTGCCGCCTTCGTCGCTGTCGCGCAGGGTCGCCGATTTGGAAAAAAATCTTGGGGCAACTTTGCTGAAACGCTCAACCCGAGTGGTGAAAGTGACCGAGATCGGGCAGACCTACTATGAGCAAGTTCAGCAGGTTCTGTATCAACTTGAACAAAGCAATGAAGCGGTACGCAGCTATCAGGCCAAACCCATGGGGCAGTTGCGTATCAGTTCGATGGTCGGGTTTGGCGAGCGTATTCTGCTGGTGCTTCTTGATGAATTCAGCCAGCTTTACCCCGACATTATCCTGGATGTAAGCCTCAGTGATGAGTTGTCTACTCTGGGTCGAGATGACGTCGACATCGCCATTCGCGGTGGCTATGCACCCAATGAACGGGTGCAGGCGATTAGATTGATGGCCAACGATTTTATCCCGGTGGCGGCCCCCAGCTATTTGCTTGAAATGGGAACACCCAAAAGTGTTCTTGAGTTGCACCAGCACAAAGGCTTGTATTTTCGGACACCCAGCGGCCCCAACCCCTGGTTATGTGAACTCGATGGCCAGTGGAGAGATGTTTCGCCCCCACAAGTGGCAGTGTCGAATAACGGCAAATGGTTGGCGCATAAAGCCATTAAAGGGCAGGGAATTATGATGGCACCAGGCTGGATGGTGGCGCCGTATATTCAGAGTGGCGAATTACAGGAGCTGTTTTTTGACGTTGTTTTAAAGGTTACCCAAAACCCCGATTTGGCGGTGTATTTACTGTATCAAAAGCAGCGATATTTGGTACCCAAAGTAAAAGCCGCGGTGGACTTTATTGTAGCGAGAGTGCAGCAGAAGTATTCCTAATAACCGCTGAAAGCGGTTTTGACAAGTTAAGTGCCATTCATCCATATATTTTATATAGCATAAAGTGATTTGGCTCCCTACTCGACGAAAATGTACACGTCAACAAAAATGAATTCGACCGAGGTTATGTTATTACCGAAGATAACATGCAATATCAAGAAGATGGTTCTTTGGTTATCAGGTTTTCCAGCCAGCCTGAAGACGGCAACTGGCTCTATACCGACGGAGGCCCCCTGATTATTGCGATTCGGGCCTATCAGGCCGACCCTGAAAAGATTGGTGATTACGTGCCACCCGTATTTAGGCCTGACGTGAAGTGATGGAAAGGAAAGGGTAACCAAATAGAGTGTTTTGCCTGCACCAGCTGGGTCGAGGTGAGGAGGCTGGGGTGATACTCGAGCGGGTCTTGCTGAATGACAAACTTGAAGCACGGGTTAATAGCCTGCGCCAGCAAATGGACTTACCACCGGTATAGTTATAGGGTGTACTCTTCCAGCGTAGACAGAGACAAGGAACTCTCATGCAACAACTAACCGGAATGGACGCCTCGTTCCTCTACCTCGAAACCCCGACGATGCCCATGCACATCTCAAGTCTGGCCATCTATGACCAGAGCACGGCACCCGGGGGAAAAGTTCGCTTCAAGCAGATCATCGATCACACGTCCGAGCGCATCAAGCGCCTGCCCATATTGTCAAAAACACTGGTGACGGTCCCATTGGGGCTGGACCACCCTTACTGGGTTTCGGATGGCACCTTCGATCCCGAGTTCCACATTCGACACATCGCCTTGCCCAAACCCGGTGACTGGCGCCAACTCTGTATTCTTATCTCCAGATTGCATGCCCGACCCCTGGACAGGAGTCGGCCCCTGTGGGAAATGTATGTGATAGAAGGGCTGGATGATGTCGAAGGTTATCCAAAGGGCGCTTTCGCGATTTTTACCAAAATGCATCATGCGGCGGTGGACGGCGCCTCCGGTATGGAGATAGCGGCCACAGTCAACGAACTTACGCCCGATGCCCCCCAGTCGACAGAACCCTATCCAATCCGTATCGATTCAAGGCCCGGTACCCTTGAATTGCTCGCGCGGGCGCAGATAAATACTATCAAGCAGCCGTTTAGGTTTATCAGCGTCGCCAGAAATACGATTCCCGGTGTCGCAAAAATGGTGGCAGGATTGCGCAGTGGAGACCTGCGACGGGTGACCGATCTTCCCCGCACGCGCTTCAATGGCAAGGTATCCGCATACCGGGTATTTGATGCCGTAACCTTTCCACTCGCAGACATAAAGGCGATTAAAAATAGTCTGGAAGGGGTTACGGTTAATGATGTAGCCATAGCGATTGTGGGCGGCGCACTGCGTAAATACCTCGATTCCAAGGGCGAACTCCCGGACAAGTCGCTGGCAGCTATGGTTCCCATCAATGTGCGCAGTGATTCCGAGAAAGGCACTGGTGGCAATGTTGTGTCGCAAATGACGGTAGAAATATGCAGCCACGTGGACGATCCATTGGAGCGTTTGAAGGCGGTCAACGCAGGTACCCGCAGTGCCAAGGAGTTGACCAATGCCGTCGGTGCTAAAACCATGACGGATTATACCCAGTTTATTCCCAGTACCCTGACCGCCCAGGCGGCGAGATTGAGCAGTCGCTGGGGCTTAATGAACCAGATGAAGCCCCTATACAACTGCATCATTACCAATGTGCCTGGTCCATCGGTACCGCTTTATAACACCGGTGCCAAAATGCTGTCTAATTTTGGCACGGGGCCCGTCATGGACGGGGTTGGCCTGTTTCAGGTGATTAGCAGCTACTGCGGCGACTTTACTATTTCGATAACCAGCTGCCGCGAAATGATGCCCGATCCCGCTTTCTATGTGGCATGCCTCAAGGACAGCTTTGACGAGCTGAAAAGCGCCTGCAAGGTGCTTTCATCGAAAGTTCCAGCGACAAAAGGCGAGCGCCGCGGCAGGCCGAAGGCAAGAGTCAAAGCAAAGAGGAAGGCCAAGCCGCGAAAGAAAGCTGTTTAGTGCCAACTTGGTCACACAGCGGTCAGTCAGAATAGGCGTCAAGTCAATCTAGGATTTGGCGACCAAACGGGCTATGCTGAAATGCTCTTCCACTGTGTCCATTGATTTAAACCCTCCTTGCGCTGGCAGTGCCGGCGGCAGGCATATCACCGCTATCTGCATGAAATAAAACAGCATTTTTTTTCAGACATACCCGCGCGTATTTGTTTAGTGAAATATGCGCCTCACCCTAGTCTGGTTGGCTGACATGGAACCCTTGAATGCAAAATAGCTGTGCGAAAATCGGGAGACCCCCGTAACAAGCGAGGCCATATCATGCAAATGTCCCGGCGAGAGCTCAGGGACGAGCGAACATATTCCACTTGTAAATGCGTATATATAGTGAATTCCCAATTTATATGCGGAATCAACCAGAGGTTCGAGTTGGTCTGTCATTGGTGCTATATTTACCTACTTGACTACAACAAATTTGGCTACAGCAAATAAGGACGTGAGAACATGACGATCGATACCCTACCTGATCTGGTTGCCCTCCGGGCAGAACAAACCCCCGAGAAAATCTGGCTGCGAGATTTGCGCGAAGATGGTTCCCAGGACTATACCTGGAGCCAGGCCCACGAGCAGATCTCTGCTATTGGCGCCATGCTGGAACAGCGCTTTGGCCAGGGCGAAGCGATGGTCGTACTGTCGGATAACCGGGCGCACTGGGTGATGGCGGATCTGGCCATTATGGCCTCAGGGAATATTACCGCCAGTATGTTTACTACCCTGCCAGCGTCCACGGCGGAGTACATTTTTGAGCTAACCGAGGCCAAAGTCGTCTTCGTGGGCGAGACCAGTAATTGGGATCAGGTAAGCGCGATACTTCCCCCGGATATTCTGCTGGTGACACTACCCGGGGTTGAGTTGGAACAACCCCATGAAAAATGGGAGGATTTGCTGGCCCGGTTTGCGGGACAGGCGCCGGCCTATCAGTGTCAGCCGGACGATGTGATCGCGCTGGTGTTCACTTCTGGAACCACCGGTATGCCCAAGGGTGTTATCCAGACGCACAACAGTAATCTCATACCGATCAGGCGCTTCACCAGCCTGTTTGAAATGCCAGACACCCCGCGCTATTTCTCGTATTTACCCCTGTCACATATCGCGGAGCGGCAGATTGTCGAGTTTTCATCGATCGTGCTCGGCGGTGATATCTACTTCAATGAGTCGATGGCGACACTGTCGCGTGATTTACCGCGCGCCAGGCCACATGTTTTCTTCGGCCCACCGCGTGTCTGGGAGCAATTACAGCAGGCAGTCATAGGCAAATTTGGTGGTAAGGACGCGCTCGATGGGGCGCTATTACAGGATAAAGCCGGTATCGGCCAACTGGTACTGGAGGGCCTGGGGCTGAACGAAGTGGAATTCTGTCTCACTGCAGCGGCGCCGACACCGCCCGCCCTGATTCACTGGTGGGATGACCTGGGCTTGACGCTGTTGGAAGGATTCGGGCAAACGGAGGCCATGGGGGTGATCCTGTCCAGTCATGAACACCGCCGTGTGGGCTCGATTGGCAAGCCCATCGGTGAAGTTCAGTTCAAGGTTACGGAAGAGGGCGAAATGGCGATCAAAGCCGATGGCTGTACCCCGGGATACTTCAAGCAAGCGGATAAGACGGCTGAATTGATTCGCGACGGCTGGTTGTACACCGGTGATAAGGTTCGCGTGGATGAGGACGGGTTCATCTACATCACCGGCCGCGTAAAGGACTATTTCAAAACGATACAGGGGAAATTTGTTGCGCCACCGCCGATCGAGAGTGCCTTTGCAGTCAACCCCCACGCCGAACAGCAGTGTCTTCTGGGTCGAGGATTTTCCAAAACGGTCATGGTTCTGGTGTTAACTGCAGAGGCACAGAATGTTCCGGAGCAGGAGGTTGAGGACTCTATTTTGGCGACTATCCGCGAGATTAACGAGGGCATTGAAAAGCATGCTCGCATCGGCGCCGCCATTATTTCGCGCGAGCCCTGGAGTATTGAAAATGAGATTCTGACGCCCACTCTGAAAATCAAGCGTGAGAAGGTGGAAGAGCGCTTTGCCGAACTGGCGGAAGCGCTGGCGCGTGAATCTGCGGAGCAACGAGAGCTTCTGCTACGTTGGCACTGAGGGATAAGTTATTGGCGATGCCACAGAGCTACCAGCTCCTATAGGGCAGGAACTTCCCGTTCATGGTGACGATCACCCGGTCAGCGGATGCGTGCCGAGCAGAACCAGCAGCATCAGGAAAAGAATTAGCGACAGCCCCTTCCAGAATGCAAGGGGATTGCGCTGCATTAATGGTGCGCGGTCTTCCCGCAGGTAGCTGGCGTTGGGATGGCGCAGATCGTAGATAAACTCCGATAGTGCGTCATAACGTTTGAGCGGGTTGGGGTGTACCGCCTTGCGGAGGCTGCCGTCGATCCAGGCGGGTATGGCCCGCCCGGCATCCAGTACGACTTGTAGGTCAGTTTGCGCTGGGCTGCCGGGGTGGTGGCCCGGGCCACGCTGGTGCCGTAGGGCTGTCGACCGGAGAGCATCTGATAGGCGATAACCCCCAGCGAGAACAGGTCCGAGCGCGCTGTGCCCAACTCGCCGATAAAGTATTCCGGGGCTGTGTACTGCAGGGTGCCGAGAATATGCTGCTGTTGGGCGATGCCCGCGATTTCGGTAATGCCCGCCACTCGCACGGCGCCGAAGTCGATAATTTTAACCGTGCCCGTGGTGTCGATCATGATGTTGTTCGGGCGCAGGTCCTGGTGCAGCATTTCCTGGCGATGCATGGCCTGCAGACCCTTTGCCACCTGCTCAATAATATTGCGCACCGCCTCCACGTCAGGCCGCGGATTATCCGTCACCCACTGGGCGAGGGATTGTCCCTCGATGAATTCGAAGACTGTGTAGAGGTAACTGCGCTGCCTGCCGGGCGCGGTGGCTGTGGTGTATCTCACGCGTAATGTTGTAGCCGTCGAAAAGTATCGCATCCGCTGAGTGGGCGAAGGCCACAATCTGTTTGCCGAGACAGAGGGATAACGCTCTTGGCGGGCGGGCGGTTCGATTCCAGATTGCGCAAGGCGTCACCAATGGTGATCGCTGTAGGTCGCCAAAGGATCTGGCACCAATCGGACCGATCTGAAACTGTATTGTGGCGCCTCAATACTCTCTGTCGGGTTGTCGAGTGCTACTGCCATGATTGTAGCCACTTCCCTTGTTCCCCGACCGATGTCATCATGGCGCCTAACCGGTGAAACGAGGGCGATCGCCGTGAATGTCTCATCAGACGGTGAAGTCGAAACACCAAGCGAATCAGAACAGCGTGTACTCGAAGCGATCTGCAATCGCGGCGTGGCGGATTTCAGTGAACTGCCTGCAGATTCACGGCAGTTGCGAGCCACTTTCCTCGAGGAGCTGATTGCCGGCACCAGACCCGGATGGCCACAACTCGGCTGTCCGCTGCGCATTCGCGGTGCCCAGATCCTCGGGCCGATTCGCGCCCTGCCGACCATTCGCGACGGCCCGGGCATGACGTTGTTGTTCTGGGCCTGTCATTTCGACTCGCCGGTCGATTTCAGTGGTGCAGACTTTCTATCAGTGCGTCTGGTTGACTGCACCCTGCCGGCTTTTATCGGCATCAGCCTCACCACCAAGGCCGATCTTGATCTGTCCGGGTCGTACTTCGGGGGTGTTCGCGATCACACCTCCGACCTGGCGGTTGTGGGCAACTGTGCGGTGCACCTGAACCATGCACGCATCGGAGGACGACTGTTGCTGTCGGCGACACCGCATGCACGCTTCGAGACAAGCGGAAGCGTAAGACTGGACGGCGCCCACATCGACGGTAGCGTGCAACTGCACGGCGCCTTGCTGCAGGACTGCGATGAAGCCGCCTTCAGCGCACGGTCCGCGGTCATTGGCGGCAATGTGGAATTGCTGCCTGGTCAAGGGCATCGTTGCGAGGTGCATGGCGAAGTTTCTTTGGTTGCCGCGCACATCACCGGAGACCTTGACTGCGGGTCCGCCCGACTCCTCAATCCGGGCGGCAGGGCGCTGCATTGCGAGGATCTGGTGGTCGAATCGGTATTCCTCACACGTGATGACCCCCAGCTTTATTTCGAGGCCAGCGGCCGACTCAACTTTCTCACCGCGACAGTCGGTGGCAGTTTCTTCCTGGGCAATGCCCGACTATGCCCGGGCCCCGACTATTCCGGGATGCTTGTCAGGGGAGGCCCGGTAGCTATCAACATGCAGCAAATGCGTGTATCGAATGGCCTGGTCCTCTTCAATGTCGGGGCCATGGAGCCCGGTGGAGAGTACACACCGTCCGACTCGATCAAACCCGTGGAGGGTTGGTTCATGCTCGCCGGTGCCCAGATGAACACATTGATCGACCACTCCGGCAGCGGCTGGCCCGCGCCCGGATATCTCGATCTAGACGGGACATCATACGAACGGATCCGTCATGTCGACGGCGGCGACCTCGTAGCCACGCGTATTGCCTGGCTGAAACGACAATTTGCCAACGGTTGCCCCGACGGCTCTACGTATCGCCCCCAGCCCTACGAACAACTCACCCGCGCTCTGCGCGACAGCGGCCTTGCGCGAGAGGCAGACGCCATTGCGGTCGAAAAGATTCGCATGCAACTCGCCGCGCGGGTCGACTCCGCCTGGCTGCGGTTGTTTCCGCACCTGCTGATGCTGATCAGCCATCATGGCTACTCAACCAGCCGAGCCGTGTATTCCTTCCTGGTCTTTGTGTTGCTGGGCACCGCGATGTACACGGTGGCCGTACTCAATTTCGGCCAACCGTTCTTTCCGTTCGAGCAACCGCCCGAGGCGACGAGCTACATCCTGCCTTTCGGCCTGGGAGATGTGGCAGCGCCCCTGGGCTGCCCCGGCCTTGATACGTTGCACTACGCGCTCGACTTCGCCCTGCCGGTGATCGACCTCGGTCAGGATTCGTTTTGCCGCTTCGTGCCGACCGGACCGGCGCGTTGGTTCTGGTTGGCGCTGCACAGTTTGTATGGATTGTTCGGCGCTGCTCTGTCTGCTGTGGTGGTCCTGACCCTGACTGGCGTGTTGCGTCGGGACTGAGGCCGGATTTGCCCTGATTAACGCATATCACTCAAGCGTTCATCGCATAGGCGCCATTCAACACAGCAACATGCTTTTTCCACACCCGGTTGAAGCGCTCCGTATCCTTTACCGGCTTCTTGATCATTCGCAAACACAAGACCATCTGTTCCTCGGTGGTTCCGGTTTTGGAATAGAGTTGCAAGGCGAACTTGGAAAAATCCCTGACCATGAAGTCGAATATTTGGTCCATGACATCATCTTCCACAGCGTCGATTTTCGCTTTTTCGATCAAGAGCTGGCCATAGGCCACCAGCGTGAACAGCTCGCCGAGGTTGAGCAGGAAGTCGATATCGTCAGCCTGCTCCTTGCTCGGCGCGGCAGTAAGCAGGAACTGCTTGAGGACTTCAATCTGCTCCTTGAAAACATTGAGATTAGGCAGGTCCACGCTATCATAGGCGAGCGCAATATCGTGAAACTGGATCTTGCCCAGTCCCCGGGTCGCGCCCTGGTCAAATAAAAAATCATCGTTGGTCGGGTGATCCTGTTTGGGAACATCCGGGAACGATGCCGGATTGAAAAAGTAGTTGGCCATAAACTTGATGATCAAGGCCATATTCACGTGCACCGTGCCCTCGAGCTTGGGCAATGCCCGGATATCCCGCGCGGCCATTTCAAAGTACATATCCTTTTCAAAACCCTTGGCCGCCATGACGTCCCACAACAGGTTGATAACCTCCTCGCCCTGCGTGGTCACCTTCATTTTAACCATCGGGTTGTAGAGCAGGTAGCGCCGGTCCTCTGCGGAGGCTGCGCGCATATAATCGGAGGCCCGCAGCGCAAACATCCTCATGGCCACCAGCCGGGTCCAGGCGTCTACGAAAAACTGCCGAATATGGGTAAAGTCCGTGACGCTGTGGCCGAATAGTTTGCGGTTGGTGGCGTGGGTAATGGCCTCGTAAAAGGCATGCGTGCAGATACCGATGGATGCCCAGCCGAGATTGTATTTGCCCACGTTGACCGTATTGAGGGAACTGTCCCAGGCCTCCTGCCCGGAACTCAGGATGTCGTCATTGGTAAGCGGGTAATCGTGTAGGGCGTATTCAGCCACGAAGTTCTGTGAATTCACCACATTTTTGACACACTCATAGTTGGCGTGGTCGCTCTGGACCGCAAAAAATACAAAATCTCCGGTTTCCGTATTTTTGCCAAAGGTTGAAACCAGCGCGGCGGCGTTGGCATTACCAATATAGTATTTGCTGCCATTGGCCAGGTACTGACCGTCAGCCCCGGGCGTTATGGCCATTTCCGAGGAGTAGAGGTCTGCACCATGGGTCTGCTCGCTCAGGCCGAAGGCGAAAATACCGCCCGCTTCCAGCAATCCGGCAGTGCGCACTTTCACCTTCTCGTTGTTGCCCATCCAGATCGGGCCCAGTCCGAGTATGGTGACCTGCCAGGTATACCAGTACTGCAGGCCGTAAAACCCCAGTACCTCATTGAATGCACAATTCCTGTACGTGTCCCAGCGCTTACCGTCGTCCCCGTCACCATAGGCCGCTGGGGTGAGCAGGGTCGCAAACACTTTCTCCCGTTGCACAAACTCAAGGAAATCTGCATACCAGACCCGTTCATGATCGTCGTGCTTGAGCTTTTCCATACCCTTGCTTTCGAAAAATGCAACGGTTTTCAGCATGATCTCGCGGGAGCGGGCGTCCAGGTGTTCAAAGGTTTCGTTTTTTGGGTGCAGTATCATGTAGGGCAATCTCTCTAGTTTCTTTGGTGTGCGAGTTTAACAGGGAATGGTCTGAATATTACAATATGAGTGACCAGGTACACCAGTGTCCGCCAACCACTACCGAAATCTCAGGGTTCGTGCGTTCGTTGAATGGAGTAGGGCGGTGGCTCCTCAAGGCGTATATATTCCTTGCCGTAAAACTCTGGCAGATGAGCGAGGGCGTACTGGTCCTGCGCCAGGAAATAAACCAGCAGCCCCATCGCAAGAAACTTGGGGGTCACAGCCTTCATCTTCAAAGATATAGACCACTACGGATATTCAGTCCAGTGCGCGGATCCTGGTTCCCTCGAGGGGAGTTTATCTGGTCTCGCAGACGAAGATAGGGATGTCCCGATCGGTACGAGCCCGATAGTCAGCATATGGCGCAGACTGGCCCTGCCGTGATGGATACAAGCGTGTGGGTAATCAGTGCCAGAGGATATTTATCCCGGCCAACGCTTATGCAAAAGGCTCACAGTGGTATTGCAAGACAGGCTACTCGCGTCAGGCTGACTCCTGTATCAAATAACTAATCGCTTGTTTCTATTAGAAAATCAGTAATTCGCCCGGCGCGCGCACCCGGTGGCTTGCAGTGATTTCAGCCTCTACTACACTGGATAGAACGTAGATATCCTGCCTGGAGGAACGTTCCTGTGAACAGACGCCATTTTTGCCACTCAACTCTTGTGGCTGCCACCGCAGGTGCCTTCTTTCCCGCCCAGCAACTATTCGCGGCCCTGCTGGAGGTTGGCCGGGATGTGGATGCGGTTACCACTGCGGGTAAAGAGGTAACACTGAAGATGGCAGCAGTGCAGGAGCTGTCTGGTGCTTTAAGTGGGCCGCTCTTGTTGCCTGGCAATGCGGCTTACGAGCAAGCTCGCCTGGTGCGAAATGCAGGGATTGACAAACACCCGGCGCTGATCGTGCAACCCAGTGGAGAGGCCGATGTCGGCAACGCTATTCAGTTTGCACGCGAGAATCAGCTGGTAATCGCTGTCAAATGTGGTGGGCACAGTACCGCCGGCAAGTCGACTTGTGAGGGTGGCATGATGATCGACCTGTCCCGTATGCGCTATGTACGGGTCAATCCCGAAGAAAAAGTGGCCTATGTTTCAGGTGGCAGTTTGCTGGGTGCAATGGACCATGAGGCGATGGCCCATGGACTGGTGACTGTAGCGGGAACCGTGTCCCATACCGGTGTTGGCGGCCTTACCACCGGTGGCGGTTTTGGGCGCCTGGCCAGGCGCTATGGCCTGTCCCTGGACAATCTGCGGGCGCTGGATGTGGTGAGCGCCGATGGCCGGCTCCGCCATGCCAGCGCGCAGGAGAACCAGGACTTGTTCTGGGGTGTACGGGGTGCGGGCGGTAATTTCGGTGTGGTCACCTCTTTCGAGTTTAACCTGCATCCCATGAGTCGGCAGGTGATTGCCGGCGACCTGGTTTACCCCATCGACCGCTTGCGAGATGTTCTGGAGTTTTATGCGGAATTTTCGATCAACGCCCCTGATGAACTGCAGAGCGATTTGATTTTCGGATATCCCCCTGGAGGGCGACCTGGTTTCGTGCTGTTGGCACTGTGCTACAGCGGTGACCCCGCCGGTGCCAATAAGGCGATGGCGGCGGTGAAAAAACTCGGCCAGCCTATGGCAGGTGAAATAAAGCCTACCGATTATGTGGCTTTGCAGCGCAGTGGCGACAGCGACCTCCCTCGAGTTACGGCATCGTACCTCAAAGGTGGATTTATCACCGAGATAACACCACCGCTGATCGACACATTGATAGAGGGCATAGAGCCACATCCAGACCGCTCCACCCAGATTATCTTTCAACAGGCGGGAGGTGCCATCAAACGTATCCCCAGTGACGCCACGGCGTTTGCCCACCGCTATGCGGAATACAATATGCTAGCCACCATGGCATGGAAGCCAGATACAGCGTCGCGGGCCCATGTTCGTGCCATCAAAGACTACTGGGCGGCACTGAGTCCCTATACCCATGGTTTCTATGTCAACGAAGCGGATGATGATAACGCGGCCTTTTCTGATAAGAACTACCAGGGGAACTATCCGCGGCTGTTGGCCATCAAGCGTCGTTACGACCCCGAGAATAACTTCCGGTTGAACGCAAATATCAGGCCCAACGCCTGATTTGCATTTTTGTAAGCTGACTTACTCGACGCCGGCTATGGCCTGCGACCGCCCTTATGCCCACGGTTTGACGAAAAAACACTCCGTCGAAGGCTGTAAACATATGTTATTAAAGGAATTTATACAATAAGGCCTGGCGCAAGGCAGGATCGGATTACCTGCTATTTCACGAATCCACTTGTCCAGATAAATTAATGCTCCAGCATGCCAGTCACTTTGCTAAACTGAAGAGTGTCAAGTTTTAGCAATTGCCATGAGCCATCAAAAAAGCCTTCCACCCTGCTGCGAATCAATCCTGCTAAAGAGCCACTCAAGCTAACTTGCCTCGTCGTAGTACCGTATCTCTAAGACATTCTGGTCTGGATCGTTAAAGTAGACCGAGCGCACGGCCTGACCCTGTGCTCCGAATTCGTCCTCGCCCCCTGGCTTAAGGTGCACACCGTGCGCTTCTAGACGTGCGGACACCGCGTCGTATTCCGAAATACTCATGGATAGACAGAGGTGGTTGATGGGCGCCCCCCCAATGCCATCCCCACCACCCGTGAAATTCTGAACGAGCGGCAGCAACTCGTTCCGCTCCATTAAGTCGAAAATCGTGGTTTCATTGATGCGAACGCTCGGAAAACGCGCCTTACCCTCTGCGAAGTCTTCCGCCCTTACCGGCTTGAGTCCGAGAACATCTACATAAAATTCGAGAGAGCGCTTTGCACTCTCCACCCACAACACTGCATGGTCAAGGTCCATTAGTTTTCTCCATTGATAAGACAGGTCATCATAGCATCGAGAGCGGTAACGGGGGTGCCGTAGACCCTCTCACAGACCGAAGGTTCCTTCCTGGGAATCGGCCACTTCAGCCCACTCCGGCCACTAGTTCCTCAGTATTTTCAGCCCAACAGCACCCGCCAGTCTATACGTGGAATGCGATAGGGCCGCCTGTCATATCGCGCCCGCCCTCCCCGGCAGGGCTTATAAACCCGGACCCCTTTTCGTAGTCCCAGCGATTCAACTTCCCTTTCAATTTTCAGATTCCTTTCCAAGCCTGGTTCTCGCTACCTGACCCCGAAGTTCCCCTATGCGGTTGCCTCCAACACAATATTAGTTGCTGACGTGGTAGCGATGCGAACGGTCGAAAAACCGGCATCCTCTAATACTGCTATAAGGCGTTTAGGGCCTGCTTGCGCGCCCAGGCATAAAGCAACGTCCTGTGAGCGTGAATTGGGTAGGCAAATGAGTGTTGAGGCTGCATAAAACACGCCACCCAATGCGTGAAGATTATCTTCTGTTTTATCGCCTGCCAGCGGCTCAACAACCATCAATGTGCCGCCAGGTGCCAGGCATTCGCGTATGTGTTGGGCAACACCCACTGGATCACCCATATCATGAAGCGCATCGAAAACACAGGCAAAATCATATCCACCATTGGACGGGATGTTACTGGCATCTGACACATCGAAGGCAATATTGTCCACCCCCGCTGCAGCGGCTTTGCTGCGGGCATCATCAATAGAGGAGCCGTGAATGTCATAGCCGAAGACCTTCGAGTTAGGAAACGTCTCTGCCATCAATACCGATGTGGAGCCGTGACCGCAGCCGATATCAGCTATGGTTCCGCCAGATTCAAGCTTTTCTTGCACGCCATCCAGTGCAGAAATCCAATTAGTCACCAGATTTGCAATGTACCCAGGACGAAAGAAACGATCAGTACCACAGAACTGGCATGTATGCTGGTCACCCCAGGGTCGACCCTTACCGAGCGAAAAACATCGACTGCAGTTTCATGTTCTGCATACTGTGCGACAATTATCTGCAGTAAGCCATGCATATTGGCAGGGCTCTCTTCTGTTGCAAATACGGCTATCTGTTCCGGTGACAGATAAAACCGCTCGGATTCGGCATCATAATTCACATACTCGTTGGCAGCGTTGGCTGACAGTAGTTCTTTCAAATATCGTGAATCCACGCCGGCCTTGGTAGCTATTTCTTCTACCGAACGAGGCTCACCATCAGCCATGGCCCGATACACTCCGGTTTGATCGCCGATATAGGCAAGCAAACCCGATAACGCGGCATTCGAATTGCCGACGACTTTACCAGCCAGCTCATCTAACTTTCCATATTTAATTCAGCCATTATTTGATCCTCTTTTTATTGATGAATAATGCCAGTGAAATAACAATTGGTGTCTGATTCGAAAGCGCGCAGCTAGGCGCGCCGGACATTTATTATAGCCATTGCTGCGGGCAAAGCCAGGCCGGCTATGGTGTCAGCTCTACTAACAAGTTATTGCTTTGACTTCCAGAAAGTCTTCCAGACCATATTACCCCCACTCCCAGCCAATACCCGACTGCTTATAGCCGCCAAACGGTAGATCGTTGCGTTGGCCAGCGCCATTACCACGCACCATCCCGCTCCGCAGCCAGCCCGAGTAGCCGGATTGTACAAGTATTCCTTTTGCTCTTTCCGTACATTGTCCCGGTCAAAGCACGGGAGTTAAGGGTATGTCCATTAGTATGGTAAGAAGTCAGAGCAATCCTCCATCTACAATGCCTGATGAAAACGTCATTTCTGTATCGCAGGCTTTACGAACTCGTCGGAGCGTTCGAGCCTTCTCCAATCAGTATCTGGACGACACTTTAGTCAGCGAGATTTTGCAAACGGCTTCGGCAGCACCTTCCTGGGGGAACGTTCAGCCTTATCGCGTAGCTATGGCATCGGGTGAGCTCTGTGATGAGGTACGTACTGCACTGGTAACAAAGTATCGCCAGGCTACTGCGGTGAAAAATGGCTCCCTAATGAAGAAATTAACGGCCTTGCTTAAAGGCGGCGTTCTACCCGATGGCGATTATAAAACGCTGTTGAAGTATCCTAGGGAATTGAATGATCGTTACTTCGCGACAGGCAAAGGCCTATATGATGTGCTAGGTATTTCACGCGATGACCGTAAAGGGCGAGAATCACAAATGGCACGCAACTTCTGCTTTTTTGATGCACCTACCGTATTGTTTATTTTTTGTGAGGGTAGTCTAGGGCCCTATGGTCCATTGGACGCGGGTATTTTTGTGCAGTCCTTATTGTTAGCTGCGCAGGAGCAAGGCGTGGATACTTGTGTGCAGGGTTCCGTTGCGACCTGGGCCAGCCCGCTGCGTAAACACTTTGATGTCCTTCGCAGCTCATGCAGCAGCAAGCCTGTCCATTACTGCTGAGTCTGTTCAAACTACGCAAGGTGGACAGCCAACAGCAGTTTGCCAACAAGTCGACTGCTTGATACCTCGGCCAGTTATCGCGACCAGTTAATACCCGTGACAGCGGCGCCGTTGCACAGTCATGGCCCCGGCGGAGATCACAGCATTGGTAACTATCTCGATACCTTCCTGCTCTTGCGACTCATTGATAAATTCTATGATGGTGGGGATCGGCCCTTCTTTCAGCGGGTAGAGGCTCATATCTGCGACGATTTTCATTGATTCCTGATCCTTGTCTTCATGCAACAGTTAATATGCTCATTGTATGTTGCATTGATTGACTCGGGAAGTTCATTCCATGCGCCTGTTGCTATTGCCATCGAGGGAAATACAGTCTATAAATAAAGCTTCGGCCCGAGGAGAGCGGCCCACATGCAAGCATTCACAAATAGCTCGATGCAGACAGCATCGTTTGATTTTACTATCGAAGACATGGTGGTGCGCTGGAAAAGCCGCTATCAGCGCCTTACTCGTCCTTTCGGCGCAATCCACCAACGGAGCGTGAGAATCCAATGAGATACGAAACCCCATCGACAACCCGAGAGGCTGCAGCGTTGCTGGAGAACGAGCCGGGCTCCGCTTTTGTTCTGGCCGGAGGCACCGATCTTCTGGTTCGCATGAAGCTCGGCCAGATCGAACCGGCGTTACTGGTTGATATCAAGTACATACCCGCCATGAGTTCCATTACGCATTCAGCCAAGGGCACCCGCATCGGCGCTGCTGTATCAGGCGCGGAGCTCGGTGAGAACAAAGCCGCAGCCAAAGCCTGGCCCGGGGTGGTTGAGGCGACTAATCTGATTGGCTCCGATCAAGTGCAAAGCCGTTGCACTATGGTCGGTAATCTTTGTAACGCGTCCCCGGCGGCGGACAGCGTACCCGCTATGATAGCCGCTGGTGCGAAAGCGGTAGTGGTTAACCAAACCGGGCGTCGCACGGTGCCCGTAGAGAAAATTGTCACTGGGCCGGGCCAAACCTCGCTGCACAAGGGGGAGGTGATCGAAGCCATTATCTTGCCAGCGCGACCCGCCAGATCGGCGGACGCTTATCTACGCTTTATCCCGCGAACGGAAATGGATATAGCGGTGGTCAGCGCTGGGGTGAATCTGACGCTGCATAGAGGGCGGGTCAAGAGCGCCAGGGTGGTTCTTGGCGCGGTGGCCCCAACGGCTGTTCTCGTACCGGCGGCCGCACGAGCGATAATCGGAACCAGGTTGGAAGACGATGCTTTGGAAAAACTGGCTGTTGCATGCTCTGCGGCCTGTAATCCCATCGACGACAAACGCGGTACCATCGAGTATCGAACCAAGGTGGCCGCTGTGATCGCCAAGCGCGCTGCCAAAATTGCCTTTCAACGTGCAGGAGGTGCCTGATGGCTGCTGTTCTGGTATCAACCACAATTAACGGCGATGTGGTGGAGTTTGCCTGCCCGCCTGAAGAGTCCCTGCTGGCAGTCCTGCGCAATCGGCTCGGTTTAACCGGCGTAAAGGAAGGCTGTGGCACGGGTGACTGCGGCGCTTGCAGCATCACACTCGACGGCCGCCTCGTATGCTCCTGCCTGGTATTAGGCGCAGAAGCAGATGGACGAGAAATCGCCACCATTGAAGGCATGGCCGAAAATGGCAAGCTGCACCCTCTGCAAGAAAACTTCATTGAGCACGCGGCCTTGCAGTGCGGAATCTGCACCCCCGGATTTTTGATGGCCGCAAGAGTATTACTGGAGCGCAACCCCAATCCTACTGAAACGGAGATCCGCTACGCACTTGCAGGCAATCTATGTCGCTGTACCGGCTACGACAAGATCGTCCGCGCAGTGCAGGCGACTGCGAAAGAACAGAGGCAATTGGATAAAAAGAAGGGCCGGCGCAAAAAAAGTTCGAAGAGCAAAATTGAATAATCTCCCGGCACTGCGCAAAAAGTGATGTACCAAATACCGATAGGAAGCTGACATGGGAAACGATCCGAGCTATACCAACCAGAAATTTAATGTTATCGGCTCCCGCGTGCAGCGGCCGGATGGCATTGACAAGGTGACAGGCAGAGCCAGGTACGGTGCTGACTACAATGCGCCCGGGCAGTTGGTGGGCCTGTTCTTGCGTTCGCCCCACGCCCATGCCCGAATTAAGAAGATTTCTACCTCACGGGCCGAGAAACTCAGCGGGGTGAAGGCGATCATCACCTGCGACGATCTACCCGACTTGACCAATGGCGATACCGGTGCCCGGGACATGCTGGAAAATTGCATGGCCCGGGGGCGAGCGCTTTACGATGGCCACGCCGTTGCGGCAGTGGCCGCGGTCGATGAACAAACCGCAAAAAAGGCATTGAAACTCATTAAGGTGACCTATGAGGTACTCCCCCATGTAACAGACGTGGATGAAGCGTTAAAACCCGACGCGCCGGTTATTCACGATTACCTCTATACCGCCGGAGTCGAGCCCAAACCCACGAAACCCTCAAATTTGTACAATGTGGCTGAAATCGGTCACGGCGATGTGGAGGCAGGTTTTGCCCAGGCCGATGTCATTGTCGAGAAAAGCTACAAAACCGAGCAGACTCACCAGGGCTATATTGAACCGCACGCCTGTGTAGCCAGCGTCAATCCCGATGGTACGGGTGAGCTGTGGGTAACCACCCAGGGGCATTTCACCTACCGCAGCGTCTGCGCAACCCTGCTCGGTATGGATGTCGCCAAGTTAAAAGTAACCTCGTCAGAGATTGGCGGGGGATTCGGGGGCAAAACCCATGTATGGATTGAGCCCGTGGCCCTGGCCTTGTCCCGGAAAGCTAACCGGCCCGTAAAAGCAGTCATGAGCCGTGAGGAGGTATTCCGGGCGAGCGGCCCAACCTCATCCACGTCGATCGATGTAAAAATTGGCGCGAAGAAAGACGGCACGATTACGGCGGCCTTTGCCGCACTGCGATATCAAGGCGGCCCATTCCCGGGAGCCATACCCGGCATGCCCTGGGCCGCGATTGGGGCGATGACTGCCTTTGCCTGTTATAACCTGGCCAACGTCAAAACCCTGGGCTACGACGTTGTGGTAAACCGGCCCAAAGTGGCCGCATATCGCGCGCCCTCGGCTCCCATGGCCGCCTTTGCCGTGGAAAGTACCATAGATATGGTGGCGAAGGAGTTGGGTATCGATCCCCTGGATTTCCGCATCAAGAATGCCGCCAGAGAAGGAACACGCGCGTCCTTTGGGCCCGTCTACGTCTATTGGCATCGGCCAACGCTGCAAGCTGTAAAAAACCACCCCCATATGCGAGCCAGGCTGAAGAAAAACCAGGGCCGGGGCATGGCCTGTGGATTCTGGTTTAACTTTGGCGGGCAAACCTGCACCGATCTCAATATTGCCACCGACGGTTCGGTCACACTCACAGTGGGAACCATCGATGTCGGTGGCTCCAGGGCCTCGCTGTCACTGATTGCCGCTGAGGAACTGGGTATTCCCTACGAGCAGGTAAAAGCGAATATTGGTGATACCGGGTCGCTGGGGCATAACGATACGACGGAAGGCAGCCGTGGAACATTTTCCTCCGGCATGGCGGCCATATTTGCCGCTCGTCAGTCGATCGAAATCCTGCGCGAGCGGGCGGCAATTATGTGGGATATCCCCGTCGAAAATGTTGTCTGGGAAGCCGGTCACGCCAAAGCCAAGGGCAGGAAGCACAGCAAACCGAAGCGGCTCTCACTGGCAGACATCGCCGCTGAGTCGCCAAATACTGGCGGCCCCATCGCCGGTCACAATGAATCTGTTCCCGACAATGCAGGTGTGTCATTTGCCAGCCACATCTGTGACGTGGAGGTCGATCCAGAAACCGGTGCGACTCGCATTATCCGATACACGGTTATCCAGGATGCGGGGAAGGCTATCCATCCCACCTACGTGGAAGGGCAGTTGCAGGGTGGTGCCGCGCAGGGTATCGGCTGGGCACTCAATGAAGAATATATCTATGGCGACGACGGCCGGCTGCAAAACCCTGGCTTTCTCGATTACCGAATACCTGTTTGTTCGGACTTACCTTTCATCGACACCCAGATACTGGAGATACCCAACCCCAATCATCCCTATGGCGTACGCGGCGTTGGTGAAACGTCCATTGTCCCGCCGCTTGCGGCCATAGGCAACGCGATATCGAACGCAGTGGGAGTGCGAATGGACCACGTACCAATGTCACCCCCGCGGATTCTCAAGGCTCTTGAACAGTTGGATGCTCTCTAACGTCAAAAGCGAGTACGCGGATGGTTAAAGTAACCTTCATCTCATCATTTCGCTCTGCGCTCGACGGGGCAAACGAATTGGAGCTTGATGCGTCAACCATACGCGAACTGTTGAATGCTCTGGTGGCGCAATATCCCCGCATGCAAAGACATCTTGATGAAGGGATAGCGATTGCGATCGAGGGTGAAATTTATCGTGACAACTGGGATGTGGCAATCCCTGCTGATTCTGAGGTGTTCCTGATGCCGCGGATTCAGGGCGGGTAAAGGTACTGACATATCTATGGCGGAATGGCACTTACTTAAGCTCATTTGACACAGGTTAACATGTAGCAGCCCTCTCTGAGGGCGACCGGGCCTGAGCCAGAGTGGTCTGTCGCGGCCAGAGGCCGCTGCTACAGGTGCCCACACCAGGCACAAAGGGCTTAAGTAAGTGCCATTCATCTATGGCGAACAATACATTCTTGTGCGCATGATCCGGTTCCCCTGTTTATATGCGGGCCATGCTTAAGTTTCATTGAGCAGGAAGGCATCTTTAAATTTCCGCCAAAGAGTTGATTTTTCAGTTGCTTTCGCCAAAATGTACCATCATCACATTATATAGCCCAGAAGGAGAACCCCATGCAGCTGAGTGTACCCGGAGTGGAAACGAGCGTTAGCGTCGAGGAGTGGAAGATCCGTACCGATCTGGCTGCTCTGTATAGATTGGTTGCTCGCTTTGGCTGGGATGACCTGGTCTTCACTCACATCACTGCGCGAGTGCCTGGTGACGAGCACCATTTCCTGATCAACCCCTACGGCCTCTTGTACGACGAAATTTGTGCCTCGAACCTGGTAAAGATTGATATGCAGGGCAACAAGGTTATGGATGGCCCTTTCGATATCAATCCCGCGGGTTTCGTGGTCCACAGCGCGGTGCATGGGGTACGCGACGATGCCCAGTGTGTGTTGCACTGGCACTCGCGTGCGGGGGTGGCGGTATCCGCCCAGCGGGACGGCCTGCTGCCATTGTCGCAGCAGGCCACCCTTTGCCTTGCCTCCATTGCCTACCACGATTACCAGGGTATAGCGGTGGATAAGGAGGAGAGGCTGAGCCTACAGCGGGACCTTGGAGAAAAGACCCACCTTGTCCTGCGCAATCACGGCCTGCTGGTGGTCGGCGGCACAGTGGCAGATACTTTTCTACTTATGTACAACCTGGAGAGCGCCTGTCAAATCCAACTGGCGGCCCAGAGCGGTGGCGGTGAACTGATCCATGTGGATCAGTCCATCATTGATGATAGCGGCCGTACAATAGCGGTGGCTACCAAGGGTATGATGGGTGATATTGCCTGGCCAGCTTTAATGCGCCGATTGGAGCGGGAGGATACCTCCTTTCGCGACTGACTGCGGCGTCCTGGCCATGAGCCTTCCATCTAGTCGTGGACCGTGATATCAATCTCAGCGAGGTATCACCGTTATCCCGCCGCCAATCTCGGAGGCGATAACTGTGCCCAGGCTGGCAGAAAACACCGTATTGCATGCCAGTAAGATACCGGTAACAATAGCTGCCCCGGCTAGAGGTGCACAGGCATGGATTTAGAAAACATAGTATATGTAATTGATCCTGATGAGGACATGAGCCGGTCAGCGGCCGCCTTGCTTGGCACTTACGATATTCGGGTCAAGCGCTTCGTCGACGCGGAAAGTTTTTTTCTGGCGGCTCAGTCCCAGCCTCTTGAGAACAGCTGCCTTCTGGTCGAGCTAGACCTACCGGGCGCCAGTGGCATTTCACTACTGCGCCAGTTACATGAGAAGTACGAGCATTTGCCTGTCATCGCGATGGGAGAGGGCGTCCCGGTTGATATGGCACAGCAAGCCAGGGATGCGGGCGCTACGGATTTTATCGAAAAGTCTCTGCTAGGGGCCTACCTGTTTCATCGGCTAGCGGAGCTGATACCCGGCGCCGACAAACTACCCCACACCGCACCGTCCATTATGGAAATGGAGGATGGTAAGCAGGTCACTTTTCGTATGACGCATCCAGAGGACGCAGAGCTTCAGCAGGCCTTTGTGATCGCGCTCTCCGACAGGTCCAGATACATGCGCTTTTTTTCGGGCCTGGATAAACTACCTGCCCATGTCTTGAAAGAATTTACCTCACCCCTTTTCCCAGTGAGCTATGTGGTGGTAGCCATCGTCTCTGATGGTGAGCAGGAGAGACAGATAGGGGTTGCGCGCTGGGCACCCACCGGTACCGAAGGCATTGCGGAATTCGCCGTGGTGGTCGCAGACGATTGCCAGGGGCAGGGCATTGCCAGCCGGCTGATGCGCGTGTTGATCACCGCGGCTACAGTGGGCGGGCTACAGCGCCTGGAGGGGCTCATACTGAAAGAAAATGTGCCTATGCTGGCGATGGTCAAAAAAATGGGTTTTACCATGTCACCGGATCACGATGCGGGACCGTCAATTGCACTGTACGTAAAAGACCTGCGTGATTCTACCGATTAGCTGGGTCAGACAGAAGTCCCAAGAGGCACAAGCCTTGTCCCGCTACACTTTGGCTCGATAGAGAAAATCAGGCCAGGACTTCTGCACCTGCGTGAGGCATAGTAGCCGGGTACGGCAAGTGGGTAACGCCAACATGGCAAAACTGGTATTTCGATTTGACCCGGAACTGTCCTGGAAGTCCTGGTCAGCGATCGCTATCTTCGGCTGCGGCTTTGTAGGACTGGTGGCGGGAGTCGGGGTCAGCGAGAGGCCAGGTGTACCCGAGGCAGACTTGTTTACCAAGGCCTATTACGCTTTTGGCCTGTTTGTCCTCGGCGGACTCGATTTGGGAACGCCAACCGGCGGCCCACTCTATGGCCGCATTCTTTTGTGGCTAGCGTATTTTGCGGCACCCATCTGGACCGCTTCAGCTGTCTTTGAAACGATACTGCACGCCTTACGCCCGCCGGTCTGGCGCGTCAGAAACGTCAGGAATAAAATTGTGATCATCGGCGGGGGCGAGCTCACACTAGGATTCTTAAACAGGATTACCGCGAGTGGCAACGCGCGCCGGGTAATCGTGATAGTCGACGAGTTGCAGCATCCGCATCTTGGCGAACTGCGATCGTATAGTGGAGTCAGGGTTTTCGTGGTTTCCGGAGATCAGATGCACCGCCTGGGAGGCTACCCGTTACACAAAGCGAGTAAATTCCTACTGTTAAGTGAGAATGACCAGATCAATTTCGAGGTCGCCAGTATCCTGCTCGATTCCTACCCGCAACTAGGCCACAAAATCGTATACCACGTGTCAAATCTGCGCTTTCTTCGTGTATTAGCTGACTCAAAAGTGGTGACGCAATGCACCACTTTCAATCAATACGAGTTGGCCGCTACCCAATTGGCAAGGGAACAATTGATGCGCAGGTTTAAGGCCACCACATATCGGGATATCGTAGTGCTGGCCGGGTTCGGACGATTTGGTCAAGGCATACTGGAACAGTTGGTGCGGCACGCGCCAGGCGAGTTCAGTCGCGTGGCAATCATCGACCTGGAAGCCGAGCAGCAGGCACTGATCGCTGATGAACAGGTGGTGACCAAACGGAAATACAGTCGTCACCCTTATAAAGGAGACATCAACGACCCGGAGGTCTGGCAGCGACTGCTGAGTGAGGTGGTGATAGGGGATGAAGAGCCCGTATTCGTTATCACCACCGGCGATGACCAGACTAATCTGCGCTGCGCTATCTGGCTGCGCAAGCAGTTCCCGAACGCCTTGATTATTTCCAGAACCATGGCCCCCTCCTCCTTCGCCAGGGGAGTCTGCGAGCAACACGATCTTGTCAGTGTGAATACAGCAGAACTTGTTGAGGCCTCCATTCCACATGCCTGGTTTCGATAAACCAGATATTATCAGTTCGCAGTCTCCCATGGCCGCGCCGTGGTCATCGACCCGGACGCGTTCGCGGCCGGTGACGCCTGGGATCTACTCTCGCGGGACATGGAGGGCAAGGCCATCATGTGCCGGTGTGCTGGTCCACCGAATCTTTTGGTTTGCCGTTAAGACCGTAAGCTGTTGAATCGATAGTGCTTATTGTAGACAGCATCAATGCGCGGGTACGACTCGTGGCAGTTGCCCGCTGGTTTGTTCTTTGTGCCCAGATGTCTGAGATGGTGCCTGACTTGCAGGTTCCGCGACGCGAAGACGCGGACTGACGCCGGCTTGTTGCGGCCAATAGCTGGGCAAACATCGGAGCAAGCTTTCGCTGGACCAGGACACCGGCCCGACTTAGAACGGCAAGCACTTCCCTAACTGGCGCGCTCTTCAGAGTTTGCTGTCGCGAACTTCATCGGCGTGATACTGGGCATAGCTCTCGTGTGGCAAGCTAATCGCGTCATGCCGGTAGGTGCCGAACAACTGCAGAAAGTCATCATGATCAATCTGGATCAATTCTTCGTGATTTCCTGCCTCGAAATAGAGCTGAGCTTGCTCGGCCAACTTGTCGTGCCACACCATGTCCAGA